>ERZ827440.1558-NODE-1558-length-24417-cov-15.623512_pt1 | contig 24417 bp, 29 predicted proteins | sample MGYA00519774_ERZ827440 | MGnify/ENA primary metagenome ERZ827440 (study PRJEB31778, sample SAMEA3449302) | human gut metagenome | biome: human gut; feature: human-associated habitat; material: faeces | place: United Kingdom | collected 2010/2012 ... | reverse complement strand
GAAGGTTTCCAAAGGGCGATCGGAAAGCCCTTTGGTCGCCTCCGCAGAGGCGAAATCCCCTGCAACAAGAAAATTCAGTTGCAAAGATGTATTCAGAAATGCCGCCCGCCCAAAGGCACTTAAGCATTGCCCTTATGCTTCTCCAAGAACACCATCAGCACCGCCACATCCGCGGGCGACACTCCCGGAATCCGGCTCGCCGCCGCAAGCGACCGCGGACGCTGCTTCATCAGCTTCTGCCGCGCTTCAATCCGAAGCCCGGTCACTTCCTCGTAGGGCAAATTCTCCGGCAGCAGCGTCTCTTCCATCTGCCGCGCGTGGCGAATCAGCGTCTCCTGTCGCTCCAAATAGCCCTCATACTTCACCGAGATTTCCGCCTGCTCCTGCGCGGGCTTGCCGAATTGCCTAATCTCCGGCGAAAGCTCCGCCAGCGCTGACAGCGTGATTTCCGGGCGCTTCAGCAGTTCCACCGCGCTTAGCCCATTCTGTGCTTCCGGCTGATGATGCTTCTCCAGCCAGTCGTTCAGCGCAACGCCGGGCGTGTATTTTGCCTTGCGGAGTTCGCCCAGCAGCTGCGCGGTTTCCGATGCCTTGCGTTCCGTGCGCTCCATGCGCTCCCGCGTCGCCAGACCCGCCTCGTAGGCGATGCGCGTCAGGCGCAAATCCGCATTGTCCTGCCGCAGGGATAAGCGGTGCTCGGCGCGGCTCGTCATCATGCGGTACGGCTCGTCCGTGCCTTTCGTCGTCAGGTCGTCGGTCAGCACGCCGATGTACGCCTGATCGCGCGTGAGTACAATCGGCGGCTTGCTCTGCGCCGTCAAAGCGGCATTCATGCCCGCCAGCAAGCCCTGCGCGGCGGCTTCCTCATACCCGGATGTGCCGTTAATCTGCCCCGCAAAGAACAGTCCGCGCACATCCAGACTTTCCAGTGTCGGGCGCAATTGCCGGCTGTCGATGCAGTCATACTCAATCGCATACGCCAGCCGCGTCAGCTCGCACCGCCGCAAACCCGGCACGGAGCGGTACATCTCCCACTGCACATCCTCCGGCAGCGATGTGGACATGCCCTGCACATACCATTCGCGGCTTTGCATTCCTTCCGGCTCAAGGAACACCTGATGGCGCTCCTTGTCGGCGAACTTGACGATTTTATCCTCAATCGACGGGCAGTAGCGCGGCCCGATGCCGTGGATTTTGCCGGAATACAGCGGCGCACGGTGGAGATTTCGGCGGATGATGTCGTGCGTTTCCGGCGTCGTCCATGTCAAATAGCATGCGTAGGTATTGTGCAGCGTGCGGTCGGTCATAAACGAGAACGGCGTCACTGGCTCGTCACCGGGCTGCGGCGTCATTTCGTCGAAATCAATCGTCCGCACGTCGATGCGCGCGGGCGTCCCCGTCTTGAAGCGGCGGAGCGGAAAGCCGATGCGCGTCAAGCTGCCGCTGAGGTTCGGCGCGCTCATCAGCCCCTGCGGCCCGCCCGGCGTGATGCTCTCCCCGATGATAATCTGGCTGCGGAGGTACACGCCGCACGCGACAACCGCGACCTTGCAGGAGATATGCTGCCCCGTCGTTGTCGTTACGCCGGTGACATGCCCGTTCTCGACGTCAATCGCGGCGACTTCCCCCTGCCGGACGGTCAGGTTGTCCTGCGTCATCAGCGCGGTACGCATCCGGTTCTGGTACTGCTGCTTGTCCGCCTGTGCGCGCAGGGCATGAACCGCCGGGCCTTTGGACATATTGAGCATTCGGCTTTGGAGGAACGTATCGTCGATGGCGCGCCCCATTTCGCCGCCCATTGCGTCCAGTTCACGCACAAGATGCCCCTTTGCGCTGCCGCCGATGACCGGATTGCACGCCATGAGGGCAATCCCGTCCATATTCAGCGTCAGCAGGAGGGTATCAAGCCCCATGCGCGCCCCTGCGAGGGCGGCTTCACAACCCGCGTGTCCGCCGCCGATGACTACCAGATCCTTCATCATACGCCTTCTGCTCCTCGGAAATAGGATTCCAGTATGATTATACCATAGGGAGGGGGAAAAGGAAAGAGGGAGAGGCGAAATTAGGTTGGGAGGAATGCGGATAAACACGCAGAAGGAGCAAGGAAAAAGCAAACAACGCCATCGCGCCAGATGGGCGCGGCTTTCTATCCCCCCATCTCAAGCAAAATCAAGCAAAATCAAGCGAAATCAAATGAAATCAAATTTTCTTGCCAATTGCGGCCATCCGTGCTATCATGCGCATATAGCGAACGTAAGTTCCTATATTTCGCGGCGTACCTGCCCGCGCCGCCGTATCCATCACACAAGGAGGAGCGAAATTGACTGACATTACCACTACTCTCACTTATACCGCTGATCTCACCCGCCCCCTGCGCCGCATGAACATCCCCGCGCTGTTCATCACCGATGCGCGCCGGGCGCACCGAATCACCGTCACGGTTCTCCGCGCGGGAAATCCCGTTGACCTTGGCGACACCGCCGTTTCCGGCACGGTCAAGCACCTGCGCACCGGCACAACCATCCCGCTTAGCGGCAGCGCGCAGGGCAGCATTGCGTCCGTCACCCTGCCGCCCGCCGCCTACGCCCAGCCCGGCGACATCGAAATCTATGTCACCCTGACCAGCGGCGACGTGCAGAACTGCATTTTCGCCGCAACGGGCTGCGTTTTCCCCTCTTCCACCGACCGCGTGGCGGATGTTCCCGGTTTTTACTCGCTTGCGGCGCTGCAGGAGCAGTTTTCGTCGCTGGATGCGCGCCTTCGCGCGCTGGAGGAAATCGGCATCCCCGTCACGACCGCTGACCAGCTTGTTTCTGCTATCACGCTGGATTCGTGGAAGTTCAACCTGATTTCCGCGACCGCGAACGCGGCTTACGCTTCGACCGCCGAAGCCGTTCCGTCCTATGACGACGCAAGCTGGCGGACGATCAGCGTGCCGCACGACTGGTCGGTGGAGCTGGACTTCAATGCGTCCAGTCCGGCGACGTATGAGGGCGGGTATCTGGACGGCGGCGACGCGTGGTATCGCACGACCGTCAGCGTGAACAAGCAGAGTGGGCGGCGGTATGTGCTGTGCTTTGACGGCGTGTACATGGAATCGACCGTGTACGTCAACGGGCAGCAGGTACACAAGAATTATTACGGCTACAATCCGTTCGCGGTGGATGCGACGGAACAGATGGTCAGCGGCGTGAACACGATTGCGGTGTTTGTGCGCAATGAGCAGCCGTCGTCGCGCTGGTATTCCGGCAGCGGAATGATTCGCCCGGTGGAGCTGGTGACGCTGCTGGATGACCAGATTCGCATGGAGAACATCCGCGTGACGACCCCGAAGCTGGACAGCGACCTGACCAACGGCGAAACGGTTGTTGCGTTCGACGCGGTGAACAAGACGGGTGCGGAAGCATCGGCGACGTTCACGGTAGATTTGTACGACCCGGACGGCGCAAAAGTCGGCACGGCGGATGCGTCGGCGGTGATTGCGGCAGGAGAAACGCAGAACGTCAGCGCAACGGTGACGTACCGCAGCCCGAAGCTATGGCACATCAGCGACGCGCAGCAGCGGGATTTGATAGAAAACGGGAAAAGCGTGTCGGTATCGGGCAATCCGCTGACGTGCGAGAACGCGCTGGCGGGGAAACCGCTTGGCGCACTGCACGTCTGGGGCAAAAGCACGCAGAACGGCGTGCCGACCCCGACCGCGCCCGTGCCGATTGTCAGCGCGGGTGACGGCGGAACGGTGACGGTCACGGTGTCGGACGGCGCGAACAATTCGCAGACGCTGACGCTGCAAACGCCGAACGCGCTGCCGGGCATCCCGGTTTCCTCCGGCGGGAACTACACGGACGAAAACGGGCAGCAGTGGGTCTGCGACGAGGTGGATTTGGCGCGCGGCGTGCGGGTGCAGCGTATCCGGAAAATCAAGGTAACATCGTCGCTCAATTGGCAGACGGCAGGGCGCGAGGTTGACCGCTACTTCGCTTGGTTCAACGGCACATACACGTCGAACGTGCTCTGCACACACTTTTCCACCGCTCTTGGCTCTGAAACGGTCGGCGGGGCGATTGCCAATCATAATAACCTTGTCGGCTTTGCATTCGCCGAAAAAGGCACGACGACCCTCGATGACTTTAAGCAGTTTTTGGACGAGAATGACGTTTTTATTTGGGCTGCGCTTGCTACACCGGTGGAAACCGACATTTCTGCGGACGAAGTCGCAGCCTACAAGACGCTGACTACCTATGCCCCGACGACCGTCATCAGCGTGAGCGGCGGCGCGGGGCTGGCGGCAACCTACAGACGCCGGAAAGCGGCAAAATGACAGCGTTCCGCCCGGTGCTTTTTTTGACCCCCAAATTCACCACCGAGGAGGCGTATCCCTATGTTATCCCCCGCGGAAATCCGCACATTCATCGACAGTGACAGCGCATCCACCCGCAAGCAGCTTGCGCGGCAGGGCCAGCGCTACTACGAGGGCGACCACGACATCCGCAATTACCGCCTGTTCTTCATCAACGCCGACGGCACGCCGCAGGAGGACAAGAACCGCTCGAACATCAAAATCAGCCACCCGTTCTTCACCGAGCTGGTAGACCAAGAGGCGCAGTACATGCTGTCCGGGCAGGAAGCGTTCGTGCGGTCGGACATTCCGGAGCTTCAAAAGGCGCTGGAGGACTATTTCGACGAGGATTTCACCGCTGAACTCTACGAGGTCATCACGGGCGCGGTGGCGAAGGGCTTCGAGTACATGTACGCCTACAAGGATGCGGACGGCCGCACGCGCTTTCAGGCGGCGGACGGCCTCGGCGTGGTGGAAGTGCGGGCAAAGGATACGGACGACGGCTGCGAGTACGTCATCTACTGGTACATCGACCGCATCGGCAAGGACAACAAAGCCATCAAGCGCATTCAGGTGTGGGACAAAAAGCAGACGCACTTCTTCTGCCAGGTGAACGAGGGCGAGATTGTGCCGGATGAATCCACACCGCTGAACCCGCGCCCGCACACCATTTGGCGCAAGCCCGGCGACGAAAGCACCTACTTTGACGGCTTCGGCTTCATCCCCTTCTTCCGCCTGGACAACGGGTCAAAGCAGTTTTCGGGGCTGAAAACCATCAAGGGGCTGATTGACGACTACGACCTCATGTCCTGTGGGCTATCCAACAACATTCAGGACGCGAACGAAGTCCTCTACGTCGTCAAGGGCTTTGAGGGCGACAACCTCGATGAGCTGATGACGAACATCCGGGCGAAAAAGCACATCGGCATCCCGGATTCCGGCGGCGACGTGGAGATCCGCACGATTGACATTCCCTATCAGGCGCGCCAGACGAAGCTGGAACTGGACGAGAAAAACATCTACCGCTTCGGCATGGGCTTTAACGCCGCGCAGGTCGGCGACGGCAACGTGACGAACATCGTCATCAAGAGCCGCTATGCGCTGCTTGACCTCAAGTGCAACAAGCTGGAAATCCGCTTGAAGCAGTTCATGCGCAAGCTGCTGAAAATCGTCTTGGCGGAAATCAACGAATCCGGCGGCACGGACTACCAGATGCAGGACGTGTATTTCGACTTCCGGCGCGAGGTGATGGCGAACGCGCTGGACAACGCGCAGATTGAGCTGACGGACGCGCAGAAGCAGCAGGCGCAGGTGAACACGCTGATGACGCTTGCGGACGTGCTGGATGACGAAACGCTGCTGGAAAACATCTGCGACGTGCTGGAACTGGACTACAAGACGATTCGCGGGCGGACGAAATCAGACGACGGCGCGGCGGACGTGGTGCTGGCGGACGTTCCGGCGGAAGAGGATGACGCGGGGTGATGTGAATGCGCAAGAGCGAGAAGGAAGCCCTGCAAGCCATGCTGGATGATGAGCAGGAGACCATCAAGGCACTGGAAAAGGCGTACCAGCGGGCGATTCGGCGCATCGACAACCACATTCGCATCCTCGAAAGCGACGAAATGACGCAATCGAAAATCTACCAGAAGCGTTATCAGGAGGCGATGAAAGCCCAAATCAACGCCGCGCTGGACGAACTGCACAAGAAAAGCAATCAGACCATCGAAGAATACCTGACGCGCAGCTATCAGCACGGCTACGTCGGCACAATGTACAGCCTGCACAAGCAGGGAATGCCGATTCTCGCCCCCATTGACCAGCGCGCCGTCACCCGCGCCGTCCGCACGGACAGCAAGCTCAGCGGGCGGCTATATGGTGAACTTGGCGTGGATATGCAGAAGCTGAAGAAGACCATCCGCCGGGAAATTTCCATCGGCATCTCCATCGGCAGCGACTACAACATGATTGCACGTCAGGTGCAGATTTCTTCCGGCATTCCGCTCAAACGCGCGAAGACCATCGTCCGCACCGAAGGACACCGCATTCAGCAGCAATCCGCCGATGACGCACGCAACGCCGCCAAGGGTCAAGGCTGCCAAGTCGTCAAGCAGTGGGATGCAGTGCTGGACGGCAACACGCGCACGGATCACCGCATCCTTGACGGGCAGATTCGCGAAGTCGGCGAGCCGTTCGAGATAGACGGCAAGAAAGCGGAGTACCCCGGCGCATTCGGGCGCCCGGAAGAGGACTGCAACTGCCGGTGCGTGGCGCTGACGCGGGCGAAATGGGCGCTGGATGCGGACGAGTTGCAGACCATGAAGGACAGGGCGAAGTTCTTCGGGCTGGACAAGACGGAGGGGTTCAGGGAGTTTGAGGAGAAGTATCTGCGAACAACAGAGGTCTTGAAAAAACAGCAAGAAAGTGTTATTATCATTACAGACAAACAGCTGGGTCATAAAGCCGGAAAACATATGCAAGAATGGGGGCTGAACCCTTCTAAACCGGATGACCGCATTAAGTTTGTCGAGATTACACAGAAAATACAGCGCGACCCGCAAGAAATTCGCCGTGTTCAATGGCAAAATGACCCCCAAACAGGAAAACGCACGGTTGAAGTGAACGCTTTCATACTGGGGCGAGATGTAGTTCTTGTGGCGGATGACGGCGAATATATCACGACAATGAAAGACGGAATTGAGAATCAGCGCGTTCAGAACGGGAGGCGAATCAAATGATGGACGCAGACCAGCGTTTCTTTCACTTCATCCAGCAATGGGCGAGCGAAAGGAAGTGCCATTTTGTCGAACAAGGGTATGATGGGCGCGAAAGCGACCACCTGATTGACGGTATGGCGCCGGATGATGTGTGGGGCTGGCTTTTGCCGGAAGGGGTTACGGAAAAATCGGATGATTACTTTGGGTGCATCGAGTGGGAAGAAAAGGACGGTCATCTTGTTCTGCGTTGGGAAACATACGAGGGGTGACTGATATGTTTTCCGACGACCAATTGAAGTTCATGAAAAAAATCGGTATATCAGTCAACTTCGCTGATTTATCCGATGAGGATTACATCACGATAGAGGAAACCGTTTCGGCATATTTGCAGAGAAGCGGATTCGATAAAAACTATCATCCGACAAAAGAAGGGCTTCTGTGCGAATCAATTCTTGGCAGCTTGCCTTGACATCTTGTGCCGCAAAAGGAGACACCAAAATGAACCTGAAGCAGTATTATAACAAGCAGGTCAAAATCGTAAGCAAAAGCGGCAAAGTATTCTGGGGAACTGTGAATGATTACTTTTATCCCGAAGATAACGATACGGGCAAAGAAAGCATCGCGATAGACACGCTGGACGGGCAGCTGATTGGGTTCGACGAGGACAGCATTCAGGAAATCAGCGTGGTGCCGTGACAGAAACGGAGGTTTTTCATTGGCAACCTACAAACGCAATGACGAGGAAACGCCAAGCGGTGGCGCATATTCCGAGATTTATTATTTTGACGACGATGGAAAACCCGGCTGATGAAGAAGAAGCAACCCGGTGTGTCATCAGAGAATGTGACAAGAACGGTAACTTGCTGAACGAAGTCTGGGGAACTGTCTAACGAGATCATTCCGCTGTAAAGTTTGCAATGCACCCTGCCCCCGCAAGGTGCTTTTTTGATACGTTGAAAGGAGTGCGTAAACGTGACCATGACCAGAGAGGAACGAATCCAGCAAATCAGGAACTGCGGGCAGACCATCACCGAAAAGGCAGAAAGCATCTACGGCGATTATGCCTGCCCGACGAACTTGCAGGTGGTCATTACCATGAAGGCGAATGAGCTGCCGAACATCACCGTGAATCGGGAGTTTTTCAGCGACATCATGTTGGAACGCAATGGTGGGCATATCCATTAACCGGCTTTGAACCATCTTTGAACCTTGTTTGAAACCAAAAATTGCAAGTTGCAAAGAGAAATTGCAACTTGCAATCAACTTAATTCGCGAAAAGCAGCCGCACACCCGTGCAGGCTGTTTTTTAATACATCCAAAAAGGAGTGGTATCATGGACATCTCTACCATGGGCACGGTGCTGGCGATTGTCGTCATCACCTACCTGATTGGCCTGCTCTGCAAGAGCGTCGGCAGCATCCGCGATGAGCTGATTCCGGTCATCGTGGGCGCGGCGGGCGGCGTGCTGGGCATCGTGGGCATGTACGTCATCCCGGATTTCCCGGCGAAGGATGTGCTGAATGCGCTCGCGGTCGGCATCGTGTCGGGGCTCGCCTCGACGGGCGTGAATCAGGTGTATAAACAGCTCGGCAAAGCAGAAATTGACCCAGGTGGTGATTGACGATGGCATCAAAAACGGTCAGCGCGGCGGAGGTTGTCGCCCTCTTCCGCCGCGCGCTGGCGGAAAAGTGGGGGTACATCTGGGGCGGCACGGGGCAGGTTCACACGCAGCGTGCGCAGGACAGCGCCACCCGCGCGCAGACGATACGCTACGGGCAGCAGTGGGTCGGGCGGCGCGTTGCGGACTGCTCCGGGCTGTTTTGGTGGGCGTATAAGCAGCTGGGCGGGTATATGTACCACGGCAGCAACACCATGTGGCGCAAGTACGCCGCCGCCAAGGGCGCATTGCAGGGCGGCAAGCGCACCGATGGTCAGCCGCTCAAGCCCGGCACGGCGGTGTTCCTCACCAAGGGCAGCGACCGCCACCACGTCGGGCTGTACGTCGGCGATGGCAAGGTCATCGAGGCGAAAGGCACGGCTTACGGCGTGGTCGAGAGCAAAATCACCCGCTGGAACGAGTGGGCAGAGCTGACCGGCACGTCTTACGCCGCTGATACGCCTGATTCGCCCGCTGACACGCCTGCCGCGCCCAACACGACCGAGAACCCGGCGGATGCGCAGGGCGGCGCAAGCCCCCTTCTCGTCCTCAGGAACGGCAGCAGAGGAACGCAAGTCAAAGTTCTGCAATACCTGCTGATTGACGCGGGATTCGACTGCGGCAAGGTGGACGGCATTGCCGGGAAAAACACCATTGCCGCAGTCAAGGCATTCCAGACCGCGCAAGGCTTGACTGCGGACGGCATCGTCGGCGCGAAGACGTGGGCGGCGCTGCTCCAATAGCGGATTTCAATCCACGCTTCCTGTTTCAATCCACATTTCCTGAATAGGAAGACGACAATTGTTATTGTATACCAAAGCGTTCAATAGCGCAATGCCAATTCTGGTATACAACATCATTCTCTCGTCCGAGGGGACGTAAAACACCGACTGCCCACGGGATGCGACCCCGTAGATAAGCGTAGGGCGGTGGAAGGAGAAACACATGACGCTTGCAGAGATTCTCAAACAGAACGGCGTTGCGGAGGACACCATTCGCGCCATCCAGAACGACATGAAAACCGCCAAGCTCTTCACCACCGGCGAGGAGAACGCGGATATTCGTCTCGGAAAGCTCAAAGGAGAACACGAAAGCGTTCGCCAGCAGCTCGAAGCGGCGCAGCAGAAGATTGCCGCCCTCGAAGCCGACAAGGCAGAACACAGCGTCAGCCAAGAGAAGATGGACGAGATGCACAGGCAGCTTGAAGCGGCGCAGGCGGCCCTGCAAAAGAGCCGCATGGATGCTGCTATCCACATCGCCCTCATGCGCGGTGGCGCAAGCGACATCGACTACATGACGTGGGTACTCCAGCAGAAAGGGGATGCCCTGACGCTGGACGACAAGGGGAACATCGACGGATGGGAGAACACCCTTGCCAGTTTGAAGAAAAAGTACCCGAACCAGTTTGAAGCCAGCGGCAAGAAGAACATCATCGAGAACCGTCTGCCGGATCAGGAGGGACACGCGCCGCTCAGCCGGAGCGAGATTCTCAAGAAACCATACGCAGAGCGGCAGAAGATTTTCGAGGAGAACCCCGAAGCCTTCCGCGCGGCGATGGCGGCGGAGAAATGACACCATTTTGTTGACATCAACAAAATGGCACAGACCATTTTCGTGAGGTCACGAAAATGATAATGAGGAGGAAAAAAATAAATGGCAGTTACCAAGCTGAACAACCTGATTAACCCCGAAGTAATGGGCGCGATGATTGGCGCGAAGATTGACGCGCAGCTGAAGCTGACCCCCTATGCGAAGGTGGACACGACGCTGGTGGGCGTTCCGGGCGACACCAAGACCGTGCCGAGCTGGAACTACATCGGCGACGCGGAGGACGTGGCGGAAGGCGCGGAAGTGGGGCTGACTACCCTGACGGCTTCCTCCACTACCTTCACGATTAAGAAGGCGATGAAGGCAGTCGGCATCACGCAGGAAGCCGTCAACAGCGGCCTTGGTAACCCGATTGCGCAGGCGGAAACCCAGCTTGCAAAGGCGATTGCGGGCAAGGTGGACAACGACGTTCTGGACGCGGTGTACACGGGCAAGAACGTCTACGCGGCTTCCACCCTCGCGGCGATTGCCTATGGCGGACTGGTGGACGCAATTGCCAAGTTCGAGGACGAAGAGGACGGCATCGACAAGGTGATTTTCATCCACCCGGCGCAGGAGGCGACGCTGCTCAAGGACAGCGACTTCCTTTCTGCCGACAAGTTCACGGCAGGCGTGGCGGTGAACGGCGCGATTGGCAAGATTGCGGGCGCGTGGGTGAAAAAGTCGAAGAAGGTGCGCCTTGTGACCCACGAGAAGAACGAATCCGGCGATGTGACCATCGACGCGGCGAACCTTGCCGAATATCAGGCGAAGGTTGACCCGTCGGTGGAGCTGGCGGCGGGCGACAAGGTGAAGGCGGTCGCGGCGGCGTCGCAGTATTACGTCTGCCCGATTATCAAACTCGAACCCGATTCCCCGGACACGGAGTACACCGAATCGGAGCTTCCTGCCGTGACCATCTTCCTGAAGAAGGACATTCAGGTGGACGCGGAGTGGCTGCCGAAGAAGCAGCAGACCGACGTGACGGCGGCGAAATACTACGGCGTTGCGCTGACCAACAGCGCGAAGGTCGTGCTGGCGAAATTCAAGAAATAATCCGCGCAAGAAGGGAGGTGAACGCCGTGCTGATGACGATGGATGAACTGCGGACGCATCTGGAAACGGATGCGGATGACGCACTGCTGGCGGCGAAACTGCGCGGCTTTGAGCTGCTGATTCGCGCGTACACGAACAACAACTTCCAGCTCCGCGCCTGCCGCTGGACGGGGGACATTGTCGGGCGCACTTTCCTTGGGGATGCGCTCGTCCCCTTCTCGACGGGCGACACGGTGGAAGTCAGCTTCTCCCTGCTCAATAATGGGCTGTACACGGTCGAAAGCGCGGATGACCTCGCCTTTACGGTCGCAGAGCGCGGCTTGAAGGACGAAATCGACGTAACCGCGACGCTCGTCCGCTATCCCGACGACGTGAAGATGGGCGTCATCAACCTGCTGAAATGGGAGATGGAGAACCGCGATAAGGTCGGCGTGGCATCGGAGACGATTTCCCGCCACGCTGTCACCTACTTCGACCTGACGGGCGAAAACGCCGTCATGGGCTTCCCGCGCGCGCTGATGGGCTTCCTCACGCCGTACATCAAGGCGCGCTTCGGGCAGGGGGTGACGGCGACATGAAGGGCATCGGCGGCAACGTGACCGCGACGCTGCAAATCAGCGAAACGGAGACGAACGCCATCGGCGAACAGGTGCGCACATGGGCGGACTTGAAGACGCTGACCGGCTGGCTTGACCTGACCGGCGGCGACAGCAAGTATACCGTCTACAACGCCAAGGTGCAGGACAGCACACACGTCTTTGTGGCGGATTACACCAAGCTTCCGGCGGAGCTTGCGGCGGAGAACGGCCGCCTTGTCTGCCGGGGGAAGTGCTATGATGTGCTGCTGATTGATAACCCGATGGAGATGCAAAGCGGCTCACAGCTCGAAATCTACCTGAAATTCACGGGAGGAAGCACCCATGCCGATTGAATTTCGCGATTACAGCATCGAGGTCAGCGCGAAGATGAAGGACGCGGCGAAACGCTTCCTCATCGAGGCGGCGCACGAGGTGACAAGTCAGACCATCCGCACCACGTCGCCGAAGAAACAACAGCTTCGCGGCTCGTGGGGCAATTCCGTGGATGAAAACGCCATGACCGCGCAGATTGGCAGTCCGCTGGAGGAATCGTTCTGGAACGAGTTCGGCACGGGCAGCCACGCCATCCACGGCGACGGGCGCAAAGGCTGGTGGGTGTACATCGAGGGGCAGCCGCGGGGCGAGAAGAACTCGCGCGTGTACGACAGCCAGCAGGAGGCGGAGGAAGCCGTCCAGTACCTCAGGAGCCAAGGGCTTCCTGCCGTCGCCACCAATGGCGAGGACGCGCATCTGACACTCCAGAAGGCATTCGCGGCGAAGCAGAACACCATCATCCGCATGGCGGAAACGATTCTTGGGGAGGAAATGAAATGACGCAGGAGGCGCTTTCCATCCTCCGCGCGGCGATGGCGGATATGCACTTGCCATACGCGCTGGGGCAGTACCGCGCAGCCCCGCTGCCGGAAACGTATTTCGTCGGGCAGTGGGTGGACGCGGAGAGCTTCACCGAGGACGGGCGCACGGACAGCACGATGACCCTGCTGGGCTACAGCCGCGCGGGTCTTGATGCCCTGCTGGCGGCATCAAAGGCGATTCAGGCGCGCTTCCCGGCGTATGGCTGGACGTGCATCACGGATTGCGGGTCAGGGCTTGCAATTTCTTTCGCGGGTGCGTCGTTTTTGCCGGACATTGACGGCGCGGCACGGCGCATCAGCATCAATCTGAACATCAAAGAATGGAGTGTGGACGAAACATGAAGGAAGGCAGAAGCGGCGCGACGAGCAGCACGCCCAAGAGCATCGTATTCGGTGCTGGCACGATTCACAAGGGGCTGAAGTACGAGGGCGCGGCGTGGAATTTCACCGATTCGCTTGTCGGCGCTACGTCCGGCGGCTCGAAGGTGTCGATTAAGCCGGAAATCACGAAGGTCGAAGTGGACGGCGTGTATGTGAACACGAAGGAGCTTTCCATCAAGACCGGCGGCACGGCGACGATGGAAGTTAGCTTCATTGAGCTGACGGAGGACGTCTTGACGGCGGCGACGCTGGGCAAGAGTGCAGCAGCGACGACCGACACGCGCTTCAACCTCATCGAGGACAAGGCGGACATCGCCGTGGGCGATTACTGGGAGAACATCGCCTTTGTCGGCAAAACACTGGATGGGCGCAACATCATCGCGATTCTGGACAATGCGCTGTGCACGTCCGGCTTTGAGAACGACAACAAGAGCAAGGAAGGCACGGTCGGGACGTACACGTTCGAGTGCTACGCCGAACTGGACAGCGACGGCGAGACGCTGCCGTGGCACATCTACTACCCGAACAGCACCTACACCACGCAGGCACAGACGGAAGCCAACGCCGCCGTGGTGACGCAGATGCCGGAAGCGAAGACCGCCGAAGCGACGGCGTAAGCAAGCCGCATAACCCATTGCAGCAATACAGACCAGCAGCATTTAGGGGGAACGCGAAGGTTTCCAAAGGGCGACCGCAAAGCCCTTTGGTCGCGCCCGCAGGCGCAAAACCCCTGCGAACAATCACAGACCGGGGAGAAGAGCCACGCGCTTTTCTCCCCTTTTTCGTAAACAAGGAGGAATCACGATGGAAAACGAAGCCTTGACCCTGCGCCGTCTGCGCGCGGACGACCTGTTCACGATGATGCGCATCCTCTCCAAAATCGGCGTGGAGGATTTGCGCGCCGCCCTGCCGGGGAAAACGACCATCCAGCGCGTCCGCGAGGGCAACGAGAGCGCCGAGACTGTCGGCGTGACCGTCGCGCTGACGATTGCAGACAAGCTGCTGTCGCGCCTGCCGGACTGCAAGAACGAGATTTACACCCTGCTGGCGGATGTGAGCGGCAAAACGCCCGCGGAAATCGCTGCGCTGGATATGGGCGTGTTTGCCGAAGCCGTGTTCGACCTGATGGCGAGCGAGGATTTCCGCGATTTTTTTACGCGGCTGATGAAGCGCTTGGGGCAGACGAAATAAAGCTCGTCGATATGCTCTTCCGGCGGTACAGCGACCCGATGCGCCTGCTGGACGGGATGCTGCGCCGCGGGCGGCTGTGCGACTTCATCCGGCAGTGCATTCGGATGTACAACGAGGAGACGGAGGAGAAGCTGCTGTGGGAGGTGTGGCTGCACCGGTGCTTCGACAAGGGCTTCGGCGAGTTTCTGGAGGAATACCGCACGTCTGCACCGATTGACGCGCCGGACATCACGCCGGAGGACATCCAGCACAGCAAGAATCTGCTCGACGGCTTTGTGCCGCCGGGAGAAAGGAGTGGAACGATATGAGCAGCATCTTTGAGCTGTTCGGCACGATTGCGCTGAACACCGGCGGTGCAGAGAAGCAGCTTGCCAAAATCAGCGCGGCGGGCAAGAAGGTCGGCAGTGTGCTGGGCAAAGGCTTCAAGGTCGCGGGCGAAGCGGCGCTGCAAATGGGCAAAGTCATCGGCGCGGGCGTTGCGGCGGGAACAACCGCGATGGGCAAGCTCGTTAGCAGCGCCATGAGCGCCTACGCCAGCTATGAGCAGCTGGAAGGCGGCGTGAAGAAGCTCTTCGGCGACGACGCGCAGAACCTCGTGATGGAATACGCGCGCAACGCCTACCGCACAGCGGGTCTGTCCGCCAACGAGTACATGGACACGGTGACGAGCTTCTCTGCGAGCCTGATTTCGTCGCTTGGCAAGGACACCGTCGCCGCCGCCGCGTATGCCGATTTGACGATTACCGACATGGCGGACAACGCGAATACCTTCGGCACGAGCATGGAGGATATTCAGAACGCGTATAAGGGGTTCAGCAAGCAGAACTACACGATGCTGGACAACTTGAAGCTCGGCTACGGCGGCACACAGAAGGAAATGGAGCGGCTTTTGGCGGATGCGTCAAAGCTCTCCGGCGTGAAGTACAAAATCGAGAATTTCTCGGACATCATCGAAGCCATCCACGTCATTCAGGACAATCAGGGCATTGCCGGGACGACCGCGGCAGAAGCTGAAAAGACCATCTCCGGCTCGGTCAACGCGGCAAAAGCGGCGTGGAAGAACCTGCTCTCCGGCTTGGCGGATGGCGAACAGGATATTGACCAGCTCGTGAGCAACCTGTCCGAAACCGTCCTGACGGCGGCGCAAAAGAACATCGTCCCGCGCTTGCAGACGATGGCGCCGCGCCTCGTGCAGGCGGTGCAGACGCTTGTCTCCACGCTGGGACCGCAATTGCCGGGCATCATCAACACCATCCTGCCGGGCATGGTGGAGGCGGCGACGACGCTCATTACCGGGCTGGCGGACGTGCTGCCGGACTTGCTGGGCAGCATCATCGACGTGCTGCCGAACGTCGTCAAGCAAATCGGCGGCGCGCTCAAGAAGCTGTTCCCGTCGCTGCTGAAGACGTTCAAGAGCCTCATCGGCAAGATTGACTTCAAGGGACTGGGAACGGCTATCGGCAGCGGTTTGCGGTCGATTGTGACGAATCTGCCGGACATTATGAAGGGCATCGGCAGCGCCATCAGCTGGGCGTGGGAACACGTTGGCTATCCGCTGATTGCGGGCATTTTCAAGGGCGTGTTCGGCGTTGACCTGCCGGACAGCTGGGATCAGCTTGTCGAAGACATCGGCGACTGGTGGGATGGCGTTGTCGAAGATGTTGGCGGCGCGCTGGAAATCACGTTCAAGGCAATTGGCGACGCGCTCACCTCGGCGAAAGAAGCCGTGGAGAAGTGGTGGGGAGACGTCAAGGCACTGTTCGGCAACTTGCTGACCATCGTGTTCGGGCTGGGCACTGGCGATGACCAAGAGGCAGCGAAAGAAGCCGTCACCAAATGGTGGGGAGAGATCAAGACAAAAATCGGGGGTGCGCTTTCGATTATGTGGCACTTGCTGAACCCGTTTAATATCGCAAAGCAAGTGAAGAACGCATGGGATAGGGCGACAAAGGGGCTGAACCTGACCGTCGGTTGGAAAACGGTTCAGCAGACCGTTGAAATCCTGACGAACCCGGAAACGAATCCACTTAACCCGGACAGCCACTACCAGCAAGTCATCAGTACGCCCGAAGGACGCGGCGCAATGCGTAACGCGGGTTGGGAGGTAATCAAGAGCTTTTTTACCCATGCCGACGGCGCAGTCTTCTCCAAACCCACCCTCTTTGACACGCACAGCGGCTATCACCTCGTCGGCGAGGCCGGAGCCGAAGCCGTCGCGCCCATCGGCGTGCTGCAAGGGTACGTCAAAAGCGCGGTGGGTGAGGTCGTGGGCGCAAGCATGGAGCGCAAGCTCGACCAGATGCTTGTTGCCCTGCAAAACGGCTTCAGCGGCATGAATCAGCAGCAGATTGTGCTGGATACGGGCGTGCTTGTCGGCGCAACGGCGGGCAAGATGGACAAGCGTCTGGGGCGGATGGCACTGCGAAAGGGGCGGAACGCATGATTTACGGGGTAACGCTGGGCGGCAAGCACACCTACCGCGATTGGGGCTTGCTGCCGAAAACGCGCCCGACCATCGCACCGCCGAAGGTGCGCACAAACTATGTGGATGTGCCGGGGCTGGACGGCGCGCTTGACCTGTCCGAAGCGCTGACCGGGCGCGTGGGCTATCAGACACGGGATTTCTCGGCGGAGTTCATCGTCATTGACGCGCGGAACCGCTGGGACGCGCTGTATTCCGAAATACTGGACACCCTGCACGGGCAGCGGGTGCAAATCATCCTCGATGAAGACCCCGGCTACGCCTACACCGGGCGCGTGACCATGAACGCGTTGGAGAGCGACCGCAAGACCGCCACCATCAGCCTGAAAGCCGTCTGCGACCCGTACAAGCTGGAAATCACGGGTTCGCTGGATGACTGGCTGTGGGACACCTTCAACTTTGAGACGGGCATCATCCGCGACTACAAGGCGCTGCCGGTGGATGGCACGCTGACGCTGACGATTCCCGGCACAAGGCGGCCGTGCATCCCGACCATCACGGCAAGCAGCGCGATGACGGCGACATTCGGCGGCAAGGAGTACGCGCTGACGGCGGGCGACAACCGCATCAGCGGCATTTGCATCACCGAGGGCGACAACGTGCTGACCTTCGCCGGGAATGGCACGGTATCCATCGACTACCGAGGAGGGAGGCTGTAAATGTACACCATCTATGCGGACGACGCATTGCTGTATTCTCCGGGGGAAGAGGAACTTTCCGTCCTGTCCCCCGTGCTGGAAACGCAGTGCAACGCCGCCGGAACGCTCACGTTCGTGCTGCTGCCGGAGCACCCGATGTACAGCGCGCTGCACAAAATGCGGACGCGGATTGACGTCCGGCAGGATGACGAAATCATCTGGCGCGGGCGCGTGCTGGAAACGGAAACCGACTTCTACCGTCAGAAGACTGTCACTTGCGAAGGGGAACTAACGTACCTCGTAGACAGCGTTCTGCACCCGTACAAGCTGGCGGATTACGACGGCACGGCGGCGGGGCTGTTCCGCCTGTACCTGACGCGGCACAACGAGGCGGTCAGCGAGGCGCAGCAGTTTCAAATCGGCAATGTGGACATTGAGACGCTATCCAGCGTGGAAAACACGGGCTACGCCAACACCTGGGACGAAATCAGCGACAACCTCTTAGACATTCACGGCGGCTTCCTGCGCATCCGCCACGAAGATGGCGCACGCTATCTGGACTGGACGAAGGAGAGTGGCGACACCTGCGCACAGGTCATCCGCTTCGGCGAGAATCTGCTGGACTTGTCCGAGTACGTCTCCGCGTCGGAGGTTGTGACGTGCCTGATCCCCTACGCCGGGCAGAGCGACAGCAAAATCACCATCGCGAGCGTCAACGACGGCAAGGACTACATCGAGGACGCCGCCGGAATCGCCCTCTACGGGCGCATCTGGGGCGTGACGGAGTTCGACACGAAGGACGCGAGTACCCTGCTGGAAATGGCGAAGAAGAACCTGCAAAAGCGGCTGGAAGAGACGATTACCATCACCATCAGCGCGGTGGATTTGCACCTGTTGGATGTGAATGCGGAATCGTTCCACGTCGGCAACAAGGTGCGCGTCGTCTCCCTGCCCCACGGCATCGATGCGGAATACACCTGCACGGCGATTTCCCTCGACCTCGTGAACCCCGACCAGTCCGAATACACGTTCGGCACGCCGGAAACGGGCATGGCAAGCACCACCGCCGCGACGAGCAAAGCAGTCGAAGTGGTGGACACGTCGGTGGAGTACCTGCGGCAGATTGTCAGTGATCAGAACACACACCTGCTGCTGACCGACGGGCTGATTACCGCCTACACGCAGAAAACAAACGAGAACACCGACACACTCAACACCGTGCAGACGACGCTGGACGGCATGAACGGCACGCTGACCGCCTATGCGGAGCGTCTGGGCGACGCGGAGAGCGAAATCACGCGCGTGCAGGTGACGCTGGACGGCATCAACGGGGAATTGACGTCGAAGGTCAGCAAGGGCGACCTGATTTCGACCATCAACCAGACGGCGGGAGAGGTCAAAATCAGCGCGAGCTGTATTAACCTTGAAGGGTATGTGACGACGAGCGAATTTGAAACCGTGAGCGGCTGGGCAGACAATTTTGAGGGCGACACCATCAACTGCGTCACACTCAGTGCGTTTAAGGTCAATTCAGATGACGGCGAATTTGGAGCTTTGTCTATCGGAGATGCGCACATCTCAGACTTGACGCTGACAGGAACGGCAACCATCGGCAGCCTGACCGTCGCCAAAGCGGCGGCAAGCTGGCAGAAGCAAACGGTCGTGACGGGCATCAGCGACGCCCTGCGCGTCTCCAAAACGTCGCAGACCATCACCTACGCCACGCCGGAGGGCGGCGAGAACACCATCAACGTGCTGACGAACGTGCAGGTTTTCGCGGGCGGGCATTACAGCACGAAGGAAATCAACTATCTTGGCGCGGGCGCGTCGGAATAAGGAGGGAGAAGCCTATGGAAACCATCGAAATCAGCAGGAAAACCGTGCAAGCCATCATTGACGCGCTCTCCACGGTGGAGGTACGCGGCGCAAGCAACCTGAACGCGCTTTTGGCGTGCATTCAGGCGCTGCAAAAGACGGTGAATCAGACGCAGGAGGAGGCGAAACAGGCGTGAGCGAAACCACGAGCGACTTTCAGGCGCTGCTGGACACCATCAAAACGGGCGTGTACGGCAGGGACATCAGAGGGGCGATTCATGACGCGCTGGAAGCTATGAACCAGCGCATCGGCGAGGTCAAACCGCAGACGGGTGGAAAGCAAAAGACGGTCTATTGCTGGGGCGACAGCCTGACCCAAGGCGTCGGCGGCAACGTCAACGGCTGGCATCTCATCAGCTATCCGCAAGTGCTTTCCGAACGGTGCAATGCTGTCAACCTCGGCATCTTGTCTGACAACGTGCCGACAATCATGGCGCGGATGGGTGCGGACGCAATCGTCCTTCCAGCGTGTACAATTCCGGGCAGTTCAAGTGAAAGCGTCGTTGTTGGGAACACAACAGACGGGATGACGCTCGAAAGCGGCAGAATCGGAAAATTGCTCAAATACGGCGACTGCGGAATCAACCCTTGCTATGTAAACGATGTGCCGTGCGTCCTTTTCCGTGATTATGCAAAGGACACATCTGATGGGCTGAGTATCCGGCTCAGGCGGCTCGACAATGGTCTGCCGGTGGTCGTATCCGCAGGAACGAAGCTCATTACCTATGGTGCGAAACACTACAAAGGAAACGGGCTGCACATCTTCTGGATGGGCGCAAACGGCGGTTATGGTTCGGATGCGGAAGGCAAAAATCTTGATTTCAGCGACTACGTTGCGCAATTGCAGAAATGCGTCGATTACGTTGCCCCGGCGGATTATCTGATTATCTATGCGAGGGAACGTAAAGGCTATGCTGCTGACGAAGCGGCGGAAGTACAGGAACTGAAGGAAACGTTTAAGGGGCATCTGATCGACTTGCTCCCCCAGCTGAACGATAGAGGACTGCTATACGGTGAAACAAACGTCTGGGACGGGACACTGGTAAAAGGTGTTCCCAAGACGTTGGATAGCGGCGACGGCTGCCATTACAGCTTCTACGGTTACATGGCAATCGGCAAAATTGTCTGGGAGTATGTCGCGCCGCGTCTGCTGAACGCATCCGAGGAAAGCGGCGGGACGGATACTCCCCCGACCGTTGAAAGCGACAGCATTGGCGAACTGGCTTATAAGCTGAAAGCGCCAAAAGTCCTCACAAATGGAAGCAAAGCAATCAATACCGGCTTCAAGCCGTTTGCTGAAGGCGCGGACGCATGGACAATCGCAGTGAAATATGCCGACGGATTGACAGCCACTGACGCTTCGCAGTGGGGAACGCTGATGTTCTGTGAAGTGACAAGCAGCAAGACGCAACTGAAAGTCGCTACGCTTAATAGCAGCAAGCAGTTTCCGGAGTGCAATGTTATGTGTAACGCTGGCGGTTTCGGCATCAACATCGAACAGATGGGTCTGACCGTGTATGATAGCGGCTATCATACGTTTATCGTGACGAAAAACGGCGACGACTACACCTTCTACCTTGATAATAACAAGATTTACGGCAATAAGCTGACCTATCCGCAGGCAGAAACGGGCGACAAATTGCTGTATGTCGGCGGTTGGGGAAGCGGCTGGGGCATGGTAAGCGGGACGATTATGGACATCAGAATTTACAACAAGTGCATTGACGCTAATACCGTCAGTGAACTGAATGACATTTTCGCCGCAGCATAAAAGCAGGAGGCACACACATGAACCTTGACACCATCATCGTCGCCGTGATTTCCCTGCTGGGCACGCTGGCAGGCAGCTACTTCGCCAACAGCAAGACGACCGCCCTGCTGTCCTACCGCTTGGAGCAGCTGGAGCGCAAGGTGGAGAAGCACAACTCCGTCGTCGAGCGGACGTTCCAGTTGGAGAACAACGTGCAGACCGCGTTCAGCCGGATTGACGAGATTCGGGAAGCGCTGCACGAGCATCAGGAGACATAAGGAAAGCCGGGATGGCGGCGGAGGGAGGAATCCTCTGCGGCTGTCCCGGCTCTTTTTCTGATGTGGTTTTAGCACGGGTGTTTCACATTTGTTTAGGAATTACAGCGTAATATTAAAATTGCGTTGCAATTTCCGTTTATGCTGGACAGTCACTCTGGATAATGCTATAATGCAGGTGGGATGATAAAGAAGGAGGCGAGTTGTCTATGCAGTTAAGCAACTATAAGCAATGTCTTGTTGGAACGGTTCAGCTGTATAATTCAAAGCTGAAAGAGCACATTGGGGAAATGTTTTCCAAGAACAAGATTTCTTGCGACGGTGTGCAGCAAGTTGACATGTTTGACGCGCGTCCGGCCGTTAATGTGACTGACTTGAAGTTAGAAGAGCAGATTGCAAGATGTTTAACTGAAAGTGAAAAAGCAATCTGCCTCTTTGAAGATTGGGAATACGAAAAAGATTATCGCTATTCAGCCGTTTTCACAGCGGATGACTTTGAAACGGTTAAACATGCGGTGGAAGGTATTCCAACGCTGGAAGCCGAGCAAAACGAAAGCGAACGAATTGTCGGCTATGACGCACCTGAACCGCTTCCGGTGCGCCGTGAGCTGGAAGAACAGGTTATGCTGAAGTTCTGCTTCGTTTTTTCAGCTGTTCACCCGCAAAGCGGAGAAGAGATGCTTTTGAAATACCCGGTGCTTGTGGTGCTTCATCAGAAACATCAGCTGATTGAAATGCGCTTTGATGTGTTAAAGCAGTATTTCCAGACACAGCAAGGATTTTATTCAAAACTTGTTCAGAAGATACGGGCGTATCTCAAAGAAAAATTGGCAGTAGAATTGGTGCCTCTTGAAATGAACTTCATGAAAGAGACTGCCAACGATGAGGTAAAACTGATAGCAGAATACATGAATATGGCTTCGGGCGGCCGCGCCGTCTTAGAAGTCGGCGATAATGAAGAGTGGGTTCTGCCGTTTATCGGGGAATTGAAATCGCTGATTCAGGAGTATCATGCAGACCTCGAAAAAGTGCCTGCATTGGAGGATGCTTTGAATCAGTTCGTCTATGAAAAAAGTGAAATGTCCGAATTCCCGTGGATTGAACTGTTATGGCCGAACGAAATCAAGACAAGATCCGTGCGAGCCAAATTCACTTTCAACTATGGTAACAACGGGTTTGGTCTAATCCAGCATTACTATAACGCTGTTTTAATTGGAAGGGAGAGGATGGATCGTGTCATTGAACACATTAGCGCCAATAGACCGCGTGATTGCTAATTATGTAGACGACAAGACCTTGCGTACTTCCATAGAAGATTTTTTTCTGCACTATAAGAAAGGACAATGGCTCTATCCGGCTGTGTTAGTCCAGAAATTTAGATGTCCGCTTGGCACCAGTTATCGGATTATGCACGACATGGAGAAAGAGGGCTTCTTGAAGTCTTATTATGAAATGGTGTGCCCTTGCTGCGGCTATTCAGCGCTGAAAGTGGAAGTCTTTAATCAAATTCCTGACCGCATTATCTGTGAACGCTGTGAAACGGAATTTTCTGCGATAGAAAATAGCCGAATTATTTTTCAGGTGATTCACGATGTCAGATAACATGGATTTGTATACTGCTGTTCGTGTACTGGATAGTGTTGATGATTCCAAACTGCGCAACGAGAACGTTTGCCGAATGACAGAAGAACAAATAGCGGAGTATTCCAAGCAGCTTGATTGCGTAAAAGGGCTTAATGGCGGCAACGCAACTGCAAAGGAAAAAGGTGAAGCATTGGAAATGTTGGTTCGGATGCTTCTTAAATACTCCGGAAACTTGTTTGAAGTCAAACAAAACGTTCGGACAGGCACAAATGAAATTGACATTGTGTGCGAAGCGACATCTATGGGGAAATATCTACAAAGCCGAAACTTGATTCTCAATTATCCCTCGTTTTTGGGTGAATGCAAAAACTATGGCAAGAAGGTCGGCGTTACTTACGTCGGAAAGTTTGCCTGCTTAATGCAGACAACTGCATATCGTCTGGGCATCCTGTTCTCTTATCATGGCGTTACAGGGAAAGGATGGAATGATGCACAAGGGTTGATTCGCAAGTTCTATCTGAGCAGGGAAGATGTAGAAAAACGGTTTGTCCTCGTGGATTTTTCCATTCGCGAATTTGAATTGATTACGCAAGGTGTCACCTTCCTTGACATTCTGGACAGCAAAATCGAAGCGCTGCGGCTTGATACGGACTTTTCGAGATTGCTAACCGCCCATCCTGCGGCAGAGAAAATTGAGCATTGCCAATAGGCAGAAGAATCAGGCCGACATAAGAAAAGCCGGGATTGCGAAGGAGAATTTCCCCTTGCAGTCCCGGCTTTTTCTTACGCCTTCCAAGTGTACGCGCATTGCTGGCAGGTACACATCGTGACGGCGACGTTCTTCGTCTTGTAGCGCTTCGGTGCAAAAATCTTGACAATAAGCGCGGGCAGGAACAAGAACACCCACTTCACCGGCACCCACCACCAGCCAATGAAAAGCCACCAGAAGATGTTGTGGTGCTTCGTTTTCAGCTTCGTCTGGTTAATGACCTGTACGGACACGTTGGCGCTTTTGCACTTCGGGCAAATCATGGTGATTCCTTCTTTCTTCAATGTGTAGGGGCAGCAACTGATATTATACACTGCAACATGCTTTTGCGCCATAGCAATTCTGGTATATAGCAAAAAATGCTTTTGGTTATGATTTGATTTGTTCTCCTCATTGCTTTTGCAATTGCGAGCAGAAATTTGCTTTTTTCGCTTGGTCTATCGTGGCAACCATTCCAAATAGATGACCGGCAATGATGTAAAAATGTTCGACTGCGGGGAGGAATGCTCCACCATACTTGAGAAATCCGAACATCATCCCGGTTGGGGATGGGTTCGGATTTCTTCTTTTTATCTCAAGTATTGTGGTGTGATAGAATCAAACGATGAAAGCCTGCAAATAAAAAGTCAAGCCCCAAATGGGACTTGCTGCAAGGAAATTTGG
>ERZ827440.1556-NODE-1556-length-24444-cov-9.986469_pt1 | contig 24444 bp, 20 predicted proteins | sample MGYA00519774_ERZ827440 | MGnify/ENA primary metagenome ERZ827440 (study PRJEB31778, sample SAMEA3449302) | human gut metagenome | biome: human gut; feature: human-associated habitat; material: faeces | place: United Kingdom | collected 2010/2012 ... | reverse complement strand
AAGGGGAGCCTTGGGTGCGGGCGTAAAAAAGCCTCCCCTTGTGAAGGGGAGGTGCTGAGCGAAGCGAGGCGGAGAGGTTACTCCGGGTCCGGAAGGTCGACGATGATGGGGGATGGTGGACGGCGGGGAGGAATTTTTCGAGGATGTCCGCCGTGGCGATGGCGAGGGTGGAGGAATTGATGCAGGGGTGGCAGCCGATGGAGGCTGACTCGGCGATGGGGCGGTCGATGACGAGCTGGACGGCGTTGTCCGGGTCGTTCATGAGGCCGAGGACGCTGACGGAGCCGGGGGTGATATCGAGATATTTCTCCATATCCGCCGGGTCGGCGAAGGACAGGCGCGCCACGCTGAGCTGCTTCGACAGGTCCCTGGTCTTGAAGACCTTCTCCCCTTCCAGCATGAGCAGGTAAAACTGCGTCTTCTGCCGGTTGCAGAGGAAGAGGTTTTTGCAGATCTTCTCGCCGAGCACCTGCTCGACAGCCTCGCAGGCCTCGATGGTGTCGGCGTGGTCATGGTCGACGCGGAAATAGGCGATGCCGAGGCGGTCAAGCAGGTCGTAGCAGCGCTGCTCCTTCGGCAGGCGGGAAGCGCAGTCGGCCGGGCGGCCGGAATAGCGGGTGGGATCGATGTACATGGAAAAAATCAGCCGTTGCGGATGAACAGATCCACGGCCTCGACTCCTTTCTCGTAGGGATTCAGATATTGGTTGACGATATCCGCGACGCCCGCGGCGTCCAGCACGTAATACGAGCCGCTGGAGAAATTCGCGGCGTAGCCGGGGAGCGTGGCGGAGCGGATGTCGCTGCGGCTGCAGAGCAGGAAGCTCTCGGCCAGCCAGAGGAGGTTGCGGGTGGAAAGATCGGTGTTGGTATGGTCGGCAACGAGCTTCACGGCCTGCGGCAGGTGGATGGCGCCCTTCGGCGAGACCCACTGGCGGATGGCGGCGGAGACAAGCGCGCGCTGCACCTCGATGCGGCCGAGGTCGGCCGTGGCGTAGCCGGAGCGGAAGCGCGCGACCTGCATGGCCTGTTCGCCGTTCAGGTGCTGTTTGCCGGCCTGCAGATCGATGCTGAGGTCCTGCGTGGGGTCGGAGTAGTGCATGTCGACCGGGACGTCGAAGGTGACGCCGCCCATGAGGTCGACCAGCTGCCGGAAGATGCTGAGGTCGACGACGATATAGCCGTCCGGCGTGAAGCCGATGATCTCGGACACGCGCAGCAGCAGCTCCTGCATCCCCTGCTCCCCGCCCCCGGCCCAGCCGTAGGCGGAGTTGATCTTCGGGACGGAATATTCGCAGTAGATGAGCGTGTCGCGCGGGATGGAGACGAGGCTGATGGTCTTTTCCGTCCGGTCGACGTTCACGAGCATCATGGAGTCGGTGCGGTAGCCGCCCTCGTCGGTACCGGCGACGAGAATGGTGGAGGTGCCGGGCTTGCGGGCGGAAAGGGCGTTCTCCGCCTCCGGCTGGCTGGCGATGAGGAAGTGGAACGCCGCGGTCAGGATCGCCAGCAGAAGCACCAGCACGGCGAGGATGCGCAGGCCGGTATGGCGCTTGGGCTTTTCCTGCTTTTTGCGGCCCCGGCCCGCAGGAGCGGCGAGCGCTTCCTCCTGCTCCTGCCGGGCCTGCTGCTCTTCGGCGCTCAGGCCCTGGGAATAGAGCCATTCGGCGTATTCCGCGGCGTTTTTGCGGGGTTTTTCGTGTTTTTTGCCGGTGCGGGCCTGCCGGACGCAGGAGGTATCGTCGCGGCTGAGCGCCTGCTGGCGCTCGGCACGGGCGAGGCGTTCCTGCTCGCGGACGCGCTCGTATTCGGCGCGGCGGGCACGCTGGTAGGCGGGCTTGGACTGCTCGTAGTAGGTCAGCGGGGTCTTGGACTGGCCGGGCTCTTCCGGGCCGTAGAATTTGCCGTAGTCGATCTGCACATCGTCGGCCGTGATGGGCTCGGAGTCTTCCGCGTCCGGCTCCGCCGGGGCTTCCGCTGCGATGTCGGCGTCGGTCTCGCCGAGAAGGCTTTTGACGTCCTGCAGCAGTGCGTCGACGTCGTCGGGGGCCGGTTTTTTCGCTCCGCTCTCCTGCTCCGGACGCAGCTGATTGAGGTCTTCCATAAGCTGTCCCCTTCCATTTTCCGCCCGGTTTGAGCCCCGGGTGGAAAGAAAGTTTCCAAAATGATAAGATATTGTAACATATATTGCATCAAAAGTAAATACTGTGCGGTTTTCACGCGTTGCAATTCCGGCGGTTCCATGATAGAGTAGACGTATTCTGAACATCGGGAGGGGCCGGAATGCGGTATGATGTGGCGCTCGCCGCCTGTAAGAGCTATGAGGATGCGGAGGTCTCGGCCGCGCTGGAGACGGCTGTCACGGCCGCGGGCGGGCTGGACTGGGTCACGCCCGGGATGCGCGTGGCGCTGAAGCTGAATCTGGTCTCCGCGATGAAGCCGGAGGAGGCCGCGACGGTCCATCCGGCGGTGGTCTGCGCGCTGGTGCGGATGCTGCAGGCGCGAGGGGCGCACGTCGTCCTCGGCGACAGCCCCGGCGGGCTGTACAACGCCGCGCATCTGCAGCGCGTCTACGACGTGACGGGTCTGCGCGCGGCCGAGGCGCTGGGTGCGGAGCTGAACGGGGATTTTTCCGTCTGCTCGGTCTCGTATCCGGAGGCCGTGCAGGCAAGGAGCTTCACCGAGACGGCGTATCTGAGAAACGCGGACGCGATCATCGACGTGTGCAAGCTCAAGACGCACGGGATGATGGGCATGACGAACGCCGTCAAGAACTTTTTCGGCATCATTCCCGGCGCGATGAAGCCGGAATATCACTACAAATACCCGAAGATCGAGGATTTTGCGAACATGATCGTCGATCTGTGCGAATACTGTAAGCCGCGGCTGTGCATCTGCGACGCCGTGGTCGGCATGGAGGGCAACGGGCCGACGCAGGGCTCCGCGCGGCCGATCGGGTGTCTGCTGGCGGCGGAAAGTCCGCACGCGCTCGATCTTGTGGCGTGCGGGCTGATCGGGCTGCGGCCGGACGAGGTGCCGACGCTCACGGCGGCGATCCGCCGCGGGCTGTGCCCGGAAAGCCGGGAGGCGCTGCGGGTCTATGGCGACGCGGACGCGCTGGCCGTGGCGGATTTCCAAACGGTCCCCTCGCAGGCGAGCGTCTTTTTCCGCCGCGGCGGGAAGGGACCGTTCTCGAAGCTGGTGGACAGCTTCCTGTTCCACTTGCTGACGCCCTATCCGAAGCTGCACGCGAAGGCGTGCGTCGGCTGCCGGAAGTGCGCGAACATCTGCCCCGCGAAGGCCATCACGATGCAGCGCGGCAAGCCGCGCATCGACCGCAAGGCCTGCATCCACTGCTTCTGCTGCCAGGAGTTCTGCCCGAAGGGCGCCATGCAGGTCGGCCGGAACGCACTGATGCGGATTTTGGAGAAATAAAAAGAGAAAACCGGCGCACCGCCATTCGGTGCGCCGGTTTTTTATCGGCCGGAGAGTTCGACCGCGTGGCGGACGAAGGAGAGGGGCGGGACCTGGGCGGGGAGCTTGGCGCGGAAGCGCATCTGCGGGGTGCGCGGCTCGGACAGCGGGATGCCGTCCATATCCTCCATGGGCGGGACCTGCCACGAAAGCGGGCGGAAGTCCGGGCCGACGAGCTCGACGGTATCGCCGGCGGCAAACTTGTTGCGCAGGCTCAGGACCGCGTTCCCCTGCGCGTCGCAGCTTTCCACGACGGCGCAGATCTGCCACTGGCGCAGATAGCGGGAATCCTCGGTAAACTGGCCGGGCTGGCCGTAGTAGAAGCCGGTGGAGTAGTGGCGGTGAGAGACATGGTCCACCTCATCGCGCCAGACGGGATCCGGCGCGCGGCCGGCCCACACGTCGTCGAGCACATGGCGGTAGGCGCCGGTGACGATGGCGGCATAATAGGCGGATTTGGCGCGGCCCTCGATCTTCAGGCAGTCGATCCCGGCGTCGCAGAGCTCGTCCAGATGGTCGATCATGCACATATCGCGGGAATTCATGATGTACGTGCCCTTTTCGTCTTCGAAGACCGGGAAGTATTCGCCGGGGCGCTTTTCTTCCATCAGGGCGTACTGATACCGGCAGGGCTGGGCGCACTGGCCGCGGTTGGAGTCGCGGCCGGTCATATAGTTGCTGAGCAGGCAGCGGCCGGAATAGGAGACGCACATTGCGCCGTGGCAGAAGGTCTCGAGCTCGAGCTCGGGCGAGACCCGCTCGCGGATCGTCAGGATCTCCTGCAGGCTCAGCTCCCGTGCGAGCACCACGCGGCGCGCGCCGAGGTCGAACCAGCTCTGCGCGCAGACGTAGTTGGCGATCGACTGCTGGGTGGAGATGTGCCGCTCGCAGCGCGGGGCGTACTTCCCTGCCAGCGTGAACGCGCCGAGATCCGCGAGGATGAGCGCGTCGACGCCCGCAGCATCCAGCTGCTCGAGATAGGCCGGGAGCGCGGCGGCCTCATCATTGCGGGGCATGATATTGACCGTGCAGTGGACCTTCACGCCTGCGGCGTGGGCCAGCTGCACCGCCTTCGGCAGCTCGTCCGGCGTAAAGTTGCCGGTGAACGAGCGCATGCCGAAGCTCGTGCCTGCCAGATACACGGCGTCCGCGCCGTAGGCGACGGCCATGCGCAGCTTTTCCATATCCCCTGCCGGGCTCAGGAGCTCCGGCTTACGTCTGTCCATCTGTCTGATTCTCCGTATCGGTGGTCTCTTCGCCGTCCGCAGGCGCGTCCGTCTGCTCCTCGTCCGGCTGGGTCTTGCCCGCGAGCTCCGCCAGGAAGTTCTGGTGCTCGTAATAGGTCTCGGAGAAGTGGTGGACGCCGTCGGCGTTCAGGGCGTAGAAGTAATAATTGGTCTCGGCCGGGTACAGCGCCGCACGGATGGAGTTCATACCGGGGTTGGCGATCGGGCCTGCGGGCAGACCGGCGTTCGTGTAGGTGTTATAGGGGCTGATGACGCCCTTGTCCGCGTTGGAGAGCACTTCCTTGCGCTCGGCGAGCGCGTACTGGATGGTCGCGTCGATCTCGAGGCAGGGATAGAGCTTGCTGCACAGGCGGTTGTAGATGACGGAGGCGATGTAGGCGCTCTCGGAGGTCTTCGCGGTCTCCTTCTCCACGAGGGAGGCGACGGTGATGAGGTCGTAGAGCGAGAGTCTGCCGTCCGTGATCTCGGTCTCGGTGAAGCCGTTCGTGCGCATGCGCTGGGCCAGACGGTCGTTGAGCGCGTCCAGCGCGTCGTAGAGGTCGTCGGTGAATTTGTTATCGAAGTTGCGCAGGAATTTGTCGATGACGTTCGCCGGATCGTCGCTCATATAGAACTGGTACGTATCCGGGAAGAGATAGCCCTCCAGCCGGTTTTCGCTGCCGTAGGGGATCTCCTGCAGGAAGTCATAGGCAAATTCGTAGCTCGCCGCGGTATCGGCCAGATCCTGATAGGAGCAGACGCCGTCAGCTTCGAGCAGGCGGAAGATATCCTCGCACTCGTAGCCCTCGGGAATGGTGACCTCGACGACCGCACGGTCGGGGCTGGCCTCGATCATGTTGCTGACGAGGGCGTGATAGTCGTAGCGGCTGTTCAGCGTATAGGTGCCGGGCTCGATGGTCTTTTCCGCGTGGGAGGCCCAGCAGTAGAATTTGAACAGGGTCTCATAGCGCACGAGGCCCTTGCTTTTGAGCTCTCCGGCGATCTGCGAGATCGTCGCGCCGTCGGGGATGGAGACGGTGACCTCGGCGTCCTCTTTCGTCAGCGACAGCACGTCGTCGGCGCAGCGCCAGACCGCCACGGCCAGCAGCACAGCCACTGCCAGCACGCAGCACACGTACAGCAGCACCCGGATGCCGGACGGCAGCCGCGGGCGCTTCTTTTCGGGCTCCTGGCTCTCCGGCTGCGTCTCCTGGTCGACGGTCAGATCCGCGTATTCCTCCGGGATCTTCGGCTCAAAGAGCGGCTGCATGCCGGGCTTGGGCGCTTCTTCGGCGGCGTCCGGCGTGTCGGGCGCAGGCGCATCCGGCTGTTCGGGCTGCGCCGCATCGCCGGGCTCGTCCATCATCGCGTCGACGCGGGCCAGATCGTCCTTGACCGACGCCAGCAGCTCATCGAGCGAAAGCTCTTCCAGACTTTTTTCCAGCGCGTCCTGCTCGGGCGTCTGTTCGTCCGGACGGGCGTTGGGGTTCTGTTCAGCCATGTGTTCCTCCCTTATGCGCGGTAGACGATGTCGGCCGCGACCTGATCCGCGGCGGCCTTCCCCTTCAGCGCCTGCAGGCACAGAAGGCCAAACTCGTCAGCCGAGCCCGCCGCGCGGCCGGTGATGACGCGGCCATCCTGCACGGCGCCGCAGGCCGTCATGACGGCGGCGCCCATCTTCTCCTCGAGGCCCGGGTAGCAGGTGGCCTTGCGGCCGTCGGTGATGTGCAGCTGGGCAAGGATCGTGGGGGCGGCGCAGATGGCCGCGATATATTTTCCGTCCGCATAGGCAAGGCGGATAAAATTCATGGCGGTATCGCAGGCGAGGATCGAATGCACGCCGCCGAGGCCGCCGGGCAGGATGACCATGTCGGTCGAAGCCAGCTTCAGATCCTCCACGCGGCAGTCGGCCTGCACGCGCACGCCGTGACCGGCCTCGATCAGCGTCCCGCCGATCCCTGCGAGCTGCACTTCCACGCCGCCGCGGCGCAGAATGTCGCACGGCGCAATGGCTTCCATCGGCTCAAAGCCGGTACCCAAGATCATATATACCATTATATTATGCTTCCTCCAGACATTTTTTTACGTACGAATACAGTTCCTCGTGAATATCCTCGATCGAGCGGAGCTTTCCGTCTTTCACGCAGGAGACGACCGTCCAGCCGAAGTAGGCTGCGGCCTGCCGCGCGACCTCGCGGCACTGGTGCAGATATTTGTCGTTGCGCTCGTGGATGTCGGCCTTCGTCCCGGTGTCGCTCTCGCGCTTGCGCATGAGCGTCTCGGCGATCTCCACCGGCATGTCGAGGCACAAAACCAGATCCGGCTTCGGCAGGCCCATGCGGCAAAATTCCAGATCATAGAGCCAGGAGAAGAATTCCTCCCGCGCCGCTCCATCGAGCTTTCCGCCCTGGTGGACAGCGTTGGACGTCGTATAGCGGTCCGACAGGATGAGGCCGCCCGCCGCGTAATCGTCCTTCCAGACGCGCTGATAGGACGCGTAGCGGTCGACCGCGTAGAAGGTCGAGGCCGCGTAGGCGTTGACGCTGTTCGGGTCGTCGCCGAACTCGCCGTTGAGATACATCCGGATGAGCGCCGACGACGGCTCGAGATACTGCGGAAACTGCAGACGGCGGAACGGGATGTTCTCGCTCTGCAGCCGCTTGGTCAGAAGTGCGAACTGTGTGGATTTTCCGGTACCGTCGGTTCCCTCAAACACGATCAGTTTTCCCATGTTGTTTACCCTCTTATCCGTTTGCCGAGCACGGCAAACAGGTATTTTGGCAGCCGGAGCATACGTCCGAACCGCTTCGGCTCCTTGATGAGCCGGTAGAGCCATTCCAGATTGCAGCGGATCATCCACTTCGGCGCGCGCTTCACGGTCCCCGCGAAGCTGTCAAGCGAGCCGCCGAGGCCGATCATGAGCTTGACGTGCAGCGCGTCCAGATGGTCCTTCATGAAAAGCTCCTGCTTCGGCGCGCCGAGGCAGACAAAGAGCAGATCGGGCCGGGCGGCGTTGATCTTCTCGATGATCGGGGCTTCGTCCTTGAAATAGCCGTCGTTCATGCCGCAGATATGCAGCTTCGGGTGCTTTTCGAGCATTTTCTGCGCGGCAAGCTCTGCAATGCCGGGCTTGCTGCCGAGCAGAAACAGGCCGCCGCCGGTCTTCTCGAGGATGGAAAGCAGACGGTCGGCAAAGTCGACGCCCGCGACCTTCTGCTTGAGCGGCGTCTTTAAAAGCTTCGAGGCCAGGACGACGCCGGCGCCGTCCGGCAGGACGAGATCCGCGCCGTTGATGAGCGCGCGGAGCTTTTCGTCGTGCAGGGCTTCGTAGGCGATCTCGGCGTTGGGGGTCACGGCGTAGCAGGTCCTGTCTCCCGCGAGGATCTGTTCGGCGCGGGCGGCGGCCTCATCCATCGTGACGTTATCAAACTGCAGGCCCATGATATCCAGTTTCATGTGCAGGCATACCTCACCAATTTAGAATCATACGCATATCATCTTAGCACATATTTCCGCATTTGTCCACGCAATTTCGGGGCCAATTTCCTTCCGCGGAGTTTCACATGCGCCCGGCGCTGCATAAACTGTTATGAAAGCGAAGCGTGAACGACCCTGGTTTCGGCCACGCGAACCTTTACGATCATATAATAGGAGGTCATCCGAATGTCTGAACCTGCACAGGCTGGCAAGACCTGTGATCTGCGCGGCATCCGTGAGGCTGTTTGCGTGCATACGGGGAAAATCACGGACAGCTGCCTTGCCAAAGACTGCATTGAAGATCTGCGCGTGTACTTAACGGTGGACTCCCAGCACACGCTGGACTGCGCGGCGAGCGCGAAGGCGCGGTTCGTGGAGCTGCTGTTTGTCGATGTTCAGGTGGAGTGTGTCCCCTACTCCTCCGGCTACTTTACGGTCGACGTTACCTTCTACTACCGCGTCATCGCCGACGCGACGCTCTCGGCCGGGCGGACGAATACGGTCACGGGCCTGGCGGTCTTCTCGAAGCGGCTGGTGCTGTTCGGCGGCGAGACCTGCGCCCGGATCTTCTCGAGCAAGGACGATCTGACGTGCCTCTGCAAAAAGTCGCTGCAGTCGGTCTCGCTGCCGCGGGCCATTGCCGAGACGGTCGACCCGATCATCCTCGGCTCGCGCGTGATGGAAGCGTGCGGCTGCTGCTGCCAGAGCGAGACCGCTCCCTCCATCCCCGAGGCGCTGCTAGGCTGCTTCGACGAGCCGCTGGTGCTGACCGGCGAATGCAAGCGGCTGCTCGTGACCATCGGGCAGTTCTCCATCGTCCGGCTCGAGCGCGACACGCAGCTGCTCATCCCGACGTTCGACTACTGTGTCCCCTCGAAGACCTGCCCGCCGGTCGGCGGCGCGAGCACCGAGAGCCCCTGCGATGTTTTCAGCCAGATCGAGTTCCCGATGGACGCCTTCTTCCCCGGCAAAAACGAACCCTGCATCAAACCCGAAGACAGCTGCACCGGCTGCAGCCGGACGAAATAAGCAAACCCGGGCTTCCCCACCCAGAGGGAAGCCCGGCTTTCCTTTTTGGCCGCTGTTTTACACGGATTTTCGACGGATTTAACATCCGCGGAGAAATCTCACGAAGATTTAACACGGGCATGCACGCGCTTTTGACATTTTAAATTTATAGTAGGGTCAGAACACAAGAGAAATACGGAAAGGGATCTTTGTGAAATGACGATTTTTGACTTTTTGACCATGCTCGGCTCGCTGAGCCTGTTCCTGTTCGGCATGAGCGTGATGGGGACGGCGCTGGAAAAGCGGGCGGGCGGCTCGCTGAAGGCCATTCTGGCGAAGCTGACGAGCGGACGGTTTTCCGGCCTGCTGACGGGCCTCGCTGTGACGGCGGTGATCCAGTCGTCGTCGGCGACGACGGTCATGGTGGTCGGCTTTGTCAACTCCGGGCTTCTGAGCCTGCGGCAGTCGATCCCGGTGATCATGGGCGCGAACATCGGCACGACGGTCACGGCGTGGCTGCTGTCGCTGTCCGGCATCAGCGGCGACAGCCTGTTTCTGCAGCTGCTGAAGCCGTCGTCGTTCACGCCGGTGCTGGCCGTGATCGGCATCATTCTGTATCTGACCGGCAAGGGCAAGAAAAAGGACACGGGCCTCATCCTGCTCGGCTTTGCGACGCTGATGTTCGGCATGGAATCGCTGTCCGGCTCGGTCTCGGGTCTGCGCAATGACCCGAACTTCACAAAGTTCTTCCTGATGTTCTCCAATCCCATTCTCGGTGTGCTGGCCGGTGCGATTCTGACCGGCATCGTGCAGTCCTCGTCCGCCTCGGTCGGTATCCTGCAGGCGCTCTCGTCGACCGGCGCGGTCAGCTATGGCGCGGCGATCCCCATCATCATGGGCCAGAATATCGGCACCTGCGTGACGGCGATGCTCTCGTCCGTCGGCACGAATAAAAATGCCCACCGGGCCGCCGTCGTGCATCTGAGCTTCAATATCATCGGCACAATCGTCTGGCTGACGGTGTTTGAGACGGCAAATCTGCTGCTGCACTTCTCCTTTGTTGACCAGCCGATCGACACGTTCCAGATCGCGGTCATCCACTCGATCTTCAATGTGCTGTGCACGCTGATGCTGCTGCCGTGCTGCGGGCTGCTGGAAAAGCTGTCGTACCGGCTGATCCCGGAGACGGATCACCCCGATACCGCCGCCGTGCTGGACGAGCGTCTGTTCGCCACGCCGGCCATCGCGCTCGTCAAGAGCGAGGAGCTGACCAAGCGCATGGCCGCCGACGCGGAGCTGGCGCTGCATGAGAGCCTGCAGGCCGTGCTGCACTTCACGCCGGAGCTGGCCGCCTCGGTCCGCAGGCGTGAGGACGACACCGACCGGTATGAGGACACGCTCGGCACCTTCCTCGTGCATCTGGCCACGCAGCCGATGAGCGAGCAGGACAGCGTAGAGTCGTCGATGCTGCTGCATCTGATCGGCGATTTCGAGCGCGTCGCGGACCACGCCGTCAACATCATCGAATCCGCCGAGGAGCTGAAGGAGAAAGGCGTCTCGTTCACGCCGCCGGCACAGAAGGAGCTGCAGACCATGCTGGACGCGGTCGGCGAGATCGTCGATCTGACGAGCCGCGCATTCCTGCAGGACGATCTGGCGCTGGCGCGGCAGGTCGAGCCGCTCGAGCAGGTCATCGACAAGCTCAAGGACGAGCTGCGCACGAACCACATCGCCAGACTCCAGCGCGGCGAATGCTCGCTGGCCGCGGGCTTCGTGCTCTCCGACCTGCTGACGAACCTCGAGCGCGTGTCCGACCACTGCTCGAACATCGCGGGCTGTCTGCTTGACATGAAGAACGAGCGCATCGACCTGCACAAGTATCTCGGCGACGTCAAATCCGGCAGCAACGAATTCTTGCTCCAGTACAACGCGTTTGAGGAAAAGTACAAGCTGGAAGCCTGATGCCTTGCTTTTCCCGGCCCCGTGTGCTATCCTGAGAAAAAGGTAACTGGGAGGTACGGATATGGCGATTTGGGCATTGGCAGGCACGCTGGCCTTCAGCTTCCTGCTCGAACTGATCGGCGCATCGGCAGCAAACAGCTCCGGCTGGGGCATCGTCGGCGCGATCGCCGCAATGGGCGCCTTCCTGATCCATACGATCGAACAGGCGCATAAAAAAACGCCGGATGAGGACGATAAACCGGAGGAATAAACCAAGGCCCGCCGCGCAGCAGCGCGGCGGGCCTTTTTCTCTTTTACGCGCTGCGTTCCGATTCGAGGGTGCGGAGGGCTTTGCGGAATTGGTGGGAGAAGAGGATGGAGGTGAAGGTCACGGCGAGGGTATCGGCGACGGGCTCGGCCAGGTAGACGCCCAGGGTCGGATCCGGGACGAGGTGCGGCAGCAGGTAGATCAGCGGGATGAGCAGGACGAATTTGCGCATGACGGCCACGATGATGGAGCAGACGGCCTTGCCGATGGAGACGAAGGTGATCTGGCAGGCCTGCTGGATGCCGAAGATCGCCAGCACCGCGCAGTAGATGCGAAGGGCGCGGCCGGTGAATTCGATCAGTTCGGCGTCCGGCGTGAAGATCCCGGCGAACACGCGCGGGCAAAGCATGACAAACGCCCAGATCAGCGCGGAATACGTCAGGCAGACGGTCAGGAGCACGCGGAAGGTCTTTCTGACGCGCTCGACGTTCTTTGCGCCGTAGTTATAGCTCAGGATCGGCTGCGCGCCCTGTGAGATCCCCTGCAGGGGCAGGAGCGCAAACTGCATGACGCTCGTGAGGATGGTCATGGCACCGACGGCGATATCGCCGCCGTAGCGGGCCAGCGAGGAATTGAAGCAGACGGAGAGCACGCTCTCGCTCGCCTGCATGATAAACGTCGCCGTGCCGAGGCCCACGCAGGGCAGGATGAGCCGCGGGCTCTGCAGGAAGTTCTGCACACGCAGCTTCAGGACGCTTTTTTTGCTGAACAGGAACAGCACGACCCACAGGCACGACACGCCCTGTGAGACGATGGTCGCCAGCGCAGCGCCGCGCACGCCCATGCCGAGCTTGAAGATCAGGATCGGGTCGAGCACGATATTGCACACGGCGCCGATCAGCACGGTGAGCATCCCCTCCCGCGCAAAGCCCTGGGCGGTGATGAACGCGTTCATGCCGAGCGTCAGCTGGACGAAGACGGTGCCGATGGCGTAGATCTGCATATAGTCGGCGGCATAATCGATGGTCTGCCCGCTTGCGCCGAAGGCAAGAAGCAGATCGCGGTTCCAGATGAGAAGCACCGCGGTCAGGACGGCGGAGATGCCAAGCTGCAGGGAGAAGCAGCCGCCGAGCATCTTCTCGGCCGTCTGCAGATCGCCCTTGCCCATACTGATGGACGCGCGCGGTGCGCCGCCCGAGGCGACGAGCGCAGCGAAGGCCGACACGATCAGGATGATCGGCGTGCAGACGCCAAGACCGGTCAGGGCCAGGCTGCCGACCTGCGGCATGTGGCCGATGTAGATGCGGTCTACAATATTATAGAGCATATTGACGAGCTGCGCGATCACCGTCGGGATCGCCAGCCGGAACAGGAGTCTGCCGATCGGCTCCGTGCCGAGAAACGCGTTTTTCTGATCCATCCGGACGCCTTCTTTCTGTGAAATGCCAGAAGATATTATAGTGTGCGGAGGACGGACCTGTCAACGGAAAACAAGATGTTGCGGAAGGTGGGAGGTTTTGGCCCATATATGGTGATGTTGGCAGAAAAAAGTTTAATATTTGCTTAAAACCGGAGAAAAACGTTGAAAATACAGCGCAAATATGGTACTCTTTTGGTAAACATAATACTCCAACCATAGGAGGAGAAGGACATGAAGAAACAAAGATGGCTCAGCCTGGTGCTGATCCTGGCGCTCGTCGTGGGGCTGTGCAGCGTGTGCGCGGCCGCGGCGGACGATCAGACCGCAGAGCAGCCCGCGCAGGAGGCGGCGGACACGGTCGCAGAAGCGGAAGCTGCGCCCGCTGACGGGACACAGCCCGATGCGGCTGCGGCAAAAGCAAACACGGAAACTGCCGAACAGCCGGAGCAGGATGCGGCGGCAGAAACGGATGCGGCCGCAGAGGAAGCGCCGGCGGACGGCACGCATATCCACGCAGTCAACCGCGAGGACGCCTGTGAGGAACCGGCTTTCGAGCCGCTGACGGTGCGCGGCGGGCAGCTGGAAAGCGGCTGCTACTATCTGACGGAGGACTGGACGCTGGACGAGCCGCTGTGTGTGGCGAAAAACGGCGTGCAGGTGACGCTCTGCCTGAACGGCTATTCCCTCTCGCTCGCAGACGGCGCGGAGGGCTGCATCATTTACCTTGCCGTCAGCGACGAAGGGGCGGAGCCCTCGGTGCTGACCATCACGGACTGCAACGGGGCCGGGACCTCGAGCAACTACTATGTCGGCGAGGCCGGCGAGCTGATCTTTGACGACAGGAGCTTTGCCTGGCAGGAGGCCTATATCGCGGCGAACGAGAAAAACGCGCTCGCGGGCGGCCGCATCACCGGCGCGACGGCCGGAGCCATCAGCGTGGGCGACTATAACCAGCTGTATCTGTCCGGCGTCAATATCATCGACAACGAGGGCCGGTACGGCGCGGGCGTTGTCATCGCAGCGCACGCGAAGGCCGTGATCGACAGCTGCGTCATCGCGGGCAACCGGCTGACGGGCGAAATGAAGGCTTCGGAGCGGCAGATCCTGGGCGGCGGCGTGTACTGCGCGGGCGAACTGGAGCTCTGCGGCACAACGAACCTCACCGGCAACCGCGCGCAGGACGCGCAGAACAACCTTTGGCTGGATGAGACCGGCACGGTAACGATCGGCGCGCTGGGTCTTGACAAGCAGGCACGCGTCGGCGTCAGCGGCCAGGCGGAGCAGGCTGTTTTGACCGGCTACGCGGATGATTTCTCGGAGAACTTTACGAGCGACGATCCGACGCTCTGCATCAGCGCCGTGCATGAAAACGGCTTTACGGACCTGCAGCTGCAGGAGGCCGTCTATACCCTCACGCTCGTGACGGACGAGAATGACGAGCCCGTCACGCTGGAAGCGGAACAGGGCAAGAGCCTTGCGGATCTGTATGTCAACGACCCCGAACGGGAAGACGCCGCCTTTGACGGCTGGTACACGGAAGACGAGGAACCCGTCGACACGCAGCAGCCGCTGCATCTGACGGCAGATGCGACGCTCTACGCGCACTGGACGCAGGCTTCGGACGAAGAAGCCGCTCCCCTGCCCGATTACGATCCCGACACGCCGCTGACGCGGCAGGAGGCAGCAAAGACGCTCTATCAGATGGCAAAGCAGCTGGGGCTGGACACCGAGGCAGGCGCGGACGTTGATCTGACGCAGTTCACGGACGCGGACGAGATCGACGCCGACGCGGAGGATGCGGTCCGCTGGGCCTATGCCTCTGACCTGCTGACGGAAAAGGACGGGAAGCTGCGCGTGCAGGAGGAGCTGAGCAGAAAAGAGCTCTCCCGGATGCTGGAGGATCTTCTGGCGCTGAGCAGCGCGGATTGAGCGGCAGTCCTGACGGAATTTTACAATTTGACTACATAGCAGCAAACGACCCCGGCAGCGATCTGGCTGCCGGGGCGGTCGTGGTGCTTTTTATGTGAGGGCGCGATGCAGCGGCGCGGGGACGAAGCCCTCCTCGGTCAGACGCCAGAAGGTATCGAAGCCGCAGCGGCAGACAAGCTCGACGGCTTCGGCATAGCCGAAGGCGACGTCGCAGGCGCGGTGGGCGTCGGCGGTGAAGAGGATCTTCCCGTCCATCTCCCGCAGCAGGCGCAGAAGCGGCTCGGCGGGATACGGCGTCTGCCGGTAGCCGCGGCTGATCGCACCGGTATTGATCTCGAAGATCTTCCCTGCCCGGATCAGCCGCTCCATCGCGGCGCGTGCGCTGGGCGGGACGCTGGGATAGCGCGTGTGCGGCTCATCGAACTTCGTGATGAGGTCAAAATGGCCGACGATATCGACCTGCGGGACCTCTGCCAGGCGGGCGACGAGCGCGTAGTAGCAGTCGGCCTGCGCCGCCATGTCGCCGCCGAACTGCACCTGCGCACACTGCGCCAGCAGCTGCGCGCTGCCGTCGACGGTGAAGCGCGTGCCGTCCGGCAGGGCGGGAAAATAGTGGACGGAGCCGATCAGATAATCGAGCTTCTGCTCCGGCAGCGGTGAGCAGCTGTCCCACTCCAGCCCGCAGTAGAGGGAAAAGCGGCCGCGAAAGTCCGCCTGCAGGCTGCGCGCCTCGCACAGATAATCTGCCAGACAGCTCTGGTCAATCGCCCAATCGTTTGCGAACGGAAGCGGGCTGTGCCCGCTGAAGCCCAGGGCGTCCAGGCCCGCGGCTTCGGCGTTCTGCGCCATGCGCGCGAGCGTGTCCTGTCCGTCGTCGTAGAGGCTGTGGGTGTGAAGACTCTGCAGAAGCATAGGTGGCCTCCTGTGGTTTTTTCTTTGAGTATAGCATATCTGTCTCCGCATGCAAACAGCCGCCCGCCGGATTTTTTCCGGCGGGCGGTTTTTTTGCGCGTCAAAGTGTCCAAACGTATGCATGATATGCACGCCTTAATGTATAATTAGAACAAAGTATTCAAATTTTGCAGAAAATACTTGCATGATCATGCATGATAGTGTATATTAGTCGCATCAAAGAGCCGGGTGGCCCCGGCTGTGGAGGGATCTCGATGAAAAAGGTGTTTATCGACGGCAGCGCCGGGACGACCGGCCTGCGCATCTTCGACCGTCTGCAAGCGCGCAGCGACATCCAGCTTCTGACGCTTCCGGAAGCGGAGCGAAAGGACGAAGGCCGCCGCAGGCAGCTGCTCAACGAGGCAGACGCCGCGTTTTTGTGTCTGCCGGACGCAGCGGCGGAGGAAGCGGCGTCGTGGGTGGAAAACCCGGACACTGTTGTGCTCGACACCTCGACGGCGCACCGCACGGCTCCCGGCTGGTGCTACGGCTTTCCGGAGCTCTCCGCACTGCAGGAGGCCCGCATCCGGCAGGCCAGGCGCATCGCCGTGCCCGGCTGCCACGCAAGCGGGTTTATCGCGCTGGTGTATCCCCTTGTGGCAGCAGGACTGCTGAACAAGGACGCGCTTCTCAGCTGCTATTCGCTGACCGGCTACTCGGGCGGCGGCAAGAAGATGATCGCGGAGTATGAGGCGCCCGCGCGCAGCGCGCTGCTGGACGCGCCGCGGCAGTACGCGCTCGGCCAGACGCACAAGCATCTGAAGGAAATGAAGCAGATGACGGGGCTTGCCAGCGAGCCGGTGTTCTGCCCGGTCGTATCGGACTTTTACAGCGGCATGCAGGTCACGGTCCCGCTGTTTGCGCAGTGGCTGAAGCCGGGCGCTTCGATGCAGGACGTCAGGGCGGTCTATCAGGCACTGTACACGGGGCCGGTCGTCTCCTACACCGACGCGGCGGACGCGGGCGGCTTTCTATCCGCCGCGGCGCTGGCCGGGAAGGACAGCATGCAGATCGCCGTGGCCGGCAATGAGGAGCGAATGCTCCTGCTGGCCGTCTATGATAACCTCGGCAAGGGCGCGTCCGGCGCGGCCGTGGAATGTATGAATCTTGTGACCGGCGCGGAGAAAACGCTGGGTCTGGAACTGTAATGCGGGAGGAAACACAGATGAAAACGATTGAAGGCGGCGTGTGCGCCGCGCAGGGCTTTACGGCCGCGGGCGTCCACTGCGGCATCCGGAAGAATAAAACGAAGCGGGATCTGGCGCTGATCTATTCCAGCGTCCCGGCCAGCGCGGCAGCGGTCTACACCACGAATCTGGTCAAGGGCGCGCCGCTCGTCGTGACGAAGCAGCATCTTGCCAACGGCAAGGCACAGGCCGTCATCTGCAACAGCGGCAACGCCAACACCTGCAACGCCAACGGCATTGAGATCGCCGAGCAGATGAGCGAGCTGCTGGCCCAGGCCCTGCAAATCCAGAGCTCCGACGTCGTCGTGGCCTCGACGGGCGTCATCGGGCAGCCGCTCGATATCGCGCCCATCGCCGCCGGGATCCCGGAGCTGGTCAAAAATCTCGGTCCGCACTTGGCCGAGGCCGCCGAGGGCATCATGACCACCGACACCAAGCGCAAGGAGATCGCCGTCAGCTTCACTGTGGGCGGCAAGGAATGCAGGATCGGCGGCATCTGCAAGGGCTCCGGCATGATCCACCCCAATATGGCGACGATGCTCGTGTTCATCACGACCGACTGCGCCATCTCCCCTGCCATGCTGCAGAAGGCGCTCTCGACCGACATCGCCAACACGTTCAACATGGTCTCCGTCGACGGCGACACGTCGACCAACGACATGGTGACAGTCCTGGCCAACGGCCTTGCCGGAAACGCGGAGATCACGGCGGAGGGCGAAGATTTCACGGCCTTCATGCAGGCGCTCAACACCGTGACAGTGTATCTGTGCCGCTGCATCGCGGGCGACGGCGAGGGTGCGACGAAGCTGCTCGAGTGCAAGGTCTCGGGCGCGGCGACGCTGGACATCGCCAAGACCGTCGCCAAGAGCGTCATCTGCTCGTCTCTCACAAAGGCGGCCATGTTCGGCGCAGACGCCAACTGGGGCCGGGTGCTGTGTGCCATCGGCTATTCCGGCGCACCGGTCGACGTGGGCAAGATCGATGTGCAGTTTGCCTCGAAAGCCGGGACGATCCTTGTGTGCAGGGACGGCGCGGGCGTCGATTTTTCCGAGGAAGAGGCCAAGAAGATCCTGCTTGAGAGCGAGATTGAGATCCTCATCGACCTGCACAGCGGCAGCGCGGTCTCGACGGCCTGGGGCTGCGACCTGACCTATGATTATGTGAAGATCAACGGCGATTACCGGACGTAACGGGGGGAGAAAGATATGGATATTTCCAATGCCCAGCGGGCGCGCGTGCTGGTCCACGCGCTGCCGTATATCCAGGACTACAGCGGCAAGATCGTCGTGGTCAAATACGGCGGCAACGCCATGGTCTCGGAGCATCTGAAGGACTCGGTCATCCGGGATATCTGCCTGCTGCAGCTCATCGGCGTCAAGGTCGTGCTCGTCCACGGCGGCGGGCCGGAGATCACGGAAACGCTCGGGAAGATGGGAAAACAGAGCACGTTTGTCGACGGCGTCCGGGTCACGGACGAAGAAGCCGTCGGCGTGGCGCTGATGGTGCTGGCCGGGAAGATCAACAAAACGCTCGTGAACCTCATCGAGCTCAAGGGCGGCAGCGCCATCGGCCTTTCCGGCCTCGACGGGCACATGCTCAAGGCAACGGTCAAAAAGCCGGAGCTCGGCTATGTCGGCGAGATCACGGACGTGAACGTCCAGCCGATCCTGGACGTGATCGACAAGGGCTATATCCCCGTCGTATCCACGGTCGGCTATGACGACGCGGGCAATATCTACAACATCAACGCCGACACGGCGGCCGCGCGCCTCGCGGGCGCGCTCGGCGCGGAGAGTCTGATCGCCATGACGGACATTGCGGGCATCCTGCAGAACAAGGACGATCCGTCCACGCTCCTCCCGGCCATCCGCATCGATGAGCTGCCGGAGCTCGTCTCCTCCGGCGTCATCCAGGGCGGCATGATCCCGAAGGCGGAATGCTGCCGGAACGCGATCGAATGGGGCGTGCGGCGCGTGTTCATCATCGACGGGCGGGTCCCGCACGCGATCCTCATTGAAATGCTCACCAATGAAGGCATCGGCACGATGTTCACCAGATAGGAGGAAGGATCATGGACATTCAGAAGCTGGACCAGACCTATATCGCGGGCACATATGCGCGCTTCCCCGTCACGATCGTGAAGGGCAAGGGCTCGCTCGTCTGGGACGAGAACGGCAAGGAGTACATCGACCTGTCCACCGGCATCGCCGTCGATATCTTCGGCGTAGCCGACGAGCAGTGGATGGCGGCCGTCACGAAGCAGCTCGGGACGCTGCAGCATATCTCGAACCTTTACTACACCGAGCCCTGCGCGAAGCTCGCACAGCTGCTGTGCGAGAAGACCGGGATGAAGAAGGTCTTCTTCGGCAACTCCGGCGCGGAGGCGAACGAGTGCGCCATCAAGGCCGCCCGGAAATGGTCGGAGGATAAGAAGGGCAAGGAATATTCCACCATCATCACGCTCAAAAACAGTTTCCACGGCCGGACCATCACCACGCTGGCCGCGACGGGGCAGGATGTGTTCCACCACGATTTCCTGCCGCTGACGGAGGGGTTCGTCTATGCAGAACCGAACGATCTGGCGGATCTTGCGCGGCTGATCGCGGAAAACAAGTGCGCGGCCGTCATGATGGAGGTCGTGCAGGGCGAGGGCGGCGTGATGCCGCTGGACGAGGCCTATGTCAAGGGCGCGGCGAAGCTGTGTCAGGAAAACGATCTGCTGCTCATCTGCGACGAGGTGCAGATCGGCAACGGGCGCAGCGGCATGCTCTACGGCTATATGACCTACGGCGTGCAGCCGGACATCGTCTCGACGGCCAAGGGGCTCGCGGGCGGTCTGCCGCTGGGCGCGACGCTGCTGGGCGAGAAGGTGCAGAACGTGCTGAGCATCGGGACGCACGGCTCGACCTTCGGCGGCAACCCCGTCTGCTGCGCGGGCGCGATCAATGTGCTCGAACGGCTGGACGAGGCGATGCTGCAGGGCGTGCAGGCGCGCTCGGCCTATATCAGGCAGGAGCTGGCGGGCGCGAAGGGCGTCATCGGCGTGTCGGGCCTCGGGCTGATGCTCGGCATCCAGACGGAAAAGAACGCGGCGGACATCATCGCCGCCTGCCGGGAAAAGGGCGTGCTGGTCATCAAGGCCAAAGACAAGCTCCGCCTCCTCCCCGCCCTCAATATCCCCATGGACCAGTTGGCAAAAGCCGTCGCGGTCATCAAGGAATGCTGCGCGGGATAAGAAATATGAAAAGCCTCCCGAACGGGAGGCTTTTCGTGTCTCAAGGCTCCCCTTGCAGGGGAGCTGGCAGCCGAAGGCTGACGGAGAGGTTGCTGCAAATTTGTGACGACCTCTCCATCTCGGCTGCGCCGAGCCACCTCCCCTGGAAGGGGAGGCTTTGGACTTCCGCATCTTATGGCTTCCCCTATGAGGGGAAGGCTTTGAAAAGAAAAGCCTCCCGGGTGGGAGGCTTTTTGTTTTATCCGAAATACCGGTGCAGGATGGCGGCGAGGTGGGCGCGGGTGGCGGGAGCCTCGGGGCTGAACGCGTCAGAAGCCGTGCCGGTCATGAGGCCGGTTTCGTAGGCGTATTTGACGTCGTTGTAGAACCAGTCGGTGGATGTTACGTCCGCGAACGGCAGGTCCTTTGTGAGCGCGGGGAGGATGGAGATGAGGGGGTAGTCGGGAATCTCGGTATCAGACTCATATACGGTATAGCCGCCGGGGCCAGCGATATCATCCGCTGTTCCGTCAGATTTTTTGTTGCCTGTGATATTCTCCGGGATGAGCGTTGCGGCCGCACCGTTTTCGACGTAGACACCGGCGCCTTTGCCGTCCCAAGCTTTGCTCACTGTATTGTTTTGGATCGTGCCGCCGGTCATCGTAACCGAGCCGCCGACATAGACGCCGCCGCCATTGCCTTCTTGAACAATATAGCAATTTTCAATGGAGCCGCCGGACATCTCAAACGTGCCGCTTGAAGCGACATAGACACCACCGCCTTCTCCATTGGCCCAACAGTTCTCAATCGAGCCGCCGTTCATGACGAACAAGCCTCCCGCATCTACCAGTACACCACCGCCTTGTGCTCCGATGCCACTTCCATGCGCAACACCTGCCAGTAGTCTGCCGCCGTTCATCGTAAACGTACCTCCAGCAAGGACATGTACACTACCATCAAAGTTGGAAATCACTCCGCTTTCGTTGCTGCTGTCTGTCAGCGTTAAGTGGCCTCCATCCTTAATGTTGACCGCGTTAATCTCACCAACATACTCGCCTCGCGCGATTTCATAGCCGTTCAGATCAAGGGTAACGGTATTGTCAATTTCAAGTGCGGCTGCCAGCTTGATATTTTCCCTGAGTTTGACCGTTCCGCCTGTAGAAAGTGCAGTTCTCAAATCTTTTTCGTTTGTAACAATCGTTTCCGCAGCCAGCGCCGTTACCGGCAGCAATGCGGCGCAGAGGCAGAGGATCAGGAGGAGGGAGAGGGGGCGTTTTTTCATGGCGATTTTCCTTTCAGGCGGCATTCTGTCTGCTTGCAGACAGAACAGCGGGATATCCCGCTGAGGGCGGATGGTTTTATGCCGTTGTAGCATGCTGGTGGGGAAAAGGCAAGGATTTCGGGAAGTTTATTTTTGCGGGCAAAAAAGTCTCCCCTTCCAGGGGAGGTGGCTCGGCGTGAGCCGAGACGGAGAGGTTTCTGCAAATCTGCGACGACCTCTCAGTCAGCCTGCGGCTGACAGCTCCCCTGAGAGGGGAAGGTGGCACGGCGGAGCCGTGACGGATGAGGTGGACTACCTCCTGTTTACGCGGCGCTGTCTACCTCATCAGTCAGCCTGCGGCTGACAGCTTCCCCTCATAGGGGAAGCCATTTGGGGGTGCGGGGCAAATGTTCACAAATCCTTTGGGATTCGTTCATAGTTCTGACATGATTGGCCGATATACTTATACTTGTAAGCAAGCCAATCTTTTCTTTCCTCTCTTCTCTTTCTTCTTTCTTTTCTACACCAACAGAACCGGCCTGCCGCACACGCGGCAGGCCGGTTCTGTTTTGTCTGTCAGATTCATTATGAAGCGTTTGCAGCAGGCAACTGCAAACCCGAAAACCTTTCGGCGAATTCGTACCGCGCCGCGTAGGGGCCGACGACTCTGTCGGCCCGATAAATATTGCGGATTTGCCGAAGATTTCCGAGAAAACGCTGCATTCTGCGGGCGGACAGAGGCGTCCGCCCCTACAAGAATCGCAGCAGTTCAATCATATCCCGCACTCAGGTCTGGTGCCCACGGGGTGCGAGAAGGCTTTTGCCGCAGTGCGGGCAGGTCTCGCCGTCGCTGCGGCCGAGGCGTTCGCCGCAGAAGGGGCAGCGCCAGCACAGCAGCCAGACGGCTGCGTAACCGATGGCGAACAGCGCCGTAAACAGAAAATACACCGGCTTGGACACGCCGCAGCCAATAAGAAAGCTGGCCAGCGTCAGCGCGAGCAGCGTGAACAGCAGAACCTTGATCGTTTTCAGATTCATAGAGAAGCCTCCTCTTCTTCATCCGAACCGCAAAGCTTTCCGTTTCCTTCTGTCTATATTATAGCACTCTGTCCCGGATCCGTATACGGCCTGAGGGAAAATTTGTGCAATATTTCTATTGTGCGTCAATGCGCTCCTTCAGGTCGTTCAGGTAGACCCAGCGCTCTGTTTTCGCGTCCAGCTCTGCCGTCAGGCGCTCCTGCTCGGCCGTGAGCGCCTGCAGGCGGACATAGTCGCTGCCGCAGGACTCCTGCTCCTGCCGGCACGCAGACAGCTGCGCATCCAGCTCCGCGATCACGCTGTCGATGGTGTCAAATTCCCGCTGCTCGTTGTAGGAGAATTTCAGCTTCTTCTCGCGCGGACGTTCCGGGGCGGGCTTTTCCTGCTTTTCAGGCTTCTTTTCCTCCGGCGGCGTCCGCTTGCGCGCCCAGTCGGACCAGTTGCCGGTAAACACGTCGACGCGGCCCTCCGGGCGCACCTCGAAGATGGTATCGGCCAGCTTGTCGAGGAAAAAGCGGTCATGCGAGACGGCGATGATGGGGCCGGGGAAGCTTTGCAGATAGTCCTCCAGAATGGAAAGCGTCGTAATGTCCAGATCGTTCGTCGGCTCGTCAAGCAGCAGCACGTTGGGTGCCGCCATGAGGATGGACAGCAGATAGAGTCTCCGCCGTTCGCCGCCGGACAGACGACCGATGGTGGTCTGCTGCAGATCAGGCGGGAACAGGAAGCGTTCCAGCATGGTCTTGGCGGAGAATGTGCCCTCGTCCGTTTTTACCTGCGCGGCGACATTGTAGATAAAATCATACACGCGCTGGTTCAGATCCAGCTCCCGGCCCTCCTGCGAAAAATGACCGATCTTGACCGTCTCGCCCAGCTCGACCGTGCCGCTGTCCGGCGGAAGCTCGCCCGCGAGCACGCGCAGGAGCGTCGATTTGCCCGCGCCGTTTCGGCCCACGATGCCGATGCGGTCGCTGCGCAGAAGGCCGTAGGAAAAATCACGGAAGATCGTCCGCCCGTCATAGCCCTTGGAGATGTGCTCCAGTGTGATGATCTTTTTGCCGAGACGGCTCGAAGCCGCCGAGAGCTGCACTGTGCTGTCGCGCTCAGGGGCCTTCTGGTCCTTCAGCTCCTCATAGCGCTGAATGCGCTCCTTGCTCTTCGTGCTCCGGGCCTGACAGCCGCGCAGGATCCATTCGCGCTCGACACGCAGGATGGACTGCCGCTTGCGCTCGGACGCCTCCGCCATCTGCGCGCGCTGCTCCCGCAGCTCAAGATAACGGGAGTAATTGGCCTCGTAGTGGTAGAGCTTCCCGCGCGAAAGCTCCGTGATGTGGTTCACGACGCGCTCCAAAAAATACCGGTCGTGCGTGACCATGACCAGCCCGCCCCGGAATTTTTTCAGCCAGTCCTCCAGCCACTGCACCATTTCGGTATCCAGATGGTTCGTCGGCTCGTCGAGCACCAGCACGTCCGCCGGGTGGATGAGCGCTGCGCACAGGGCCGCACGGCGGCGTTCGCCGCCCGAAAGCGTGCCGATCCGCCGGTCGGTGTCCGCAAGACCGAGCTGCGTCAGCATACGCTTGGCCTCGTATTCGTTCAGCTGCCGGAATTCCGGCGGCATACTGGCAAAGATCTGCTCCAGCACGGTCAGATCGTCGTGCATATCGGGGTTCTGTGCAAGCACGCTCACCTGTAAATTCGGCTTGCGGGCGATTGTCCCGCTGTCCGGCTGGGTTAAGCTCGTTCCCATGCCCGTTCACCGGGCCGGGAAAGACAGAATGCCCCCTTTCCCAGGCCGCACCCGGCAGTCTGGTCCAGAGGCTCCGGGAACGCAGGAGCGTCCCCTCCGGAACTGCAAAAGCAGTCCGCTGCAGTCAGGCTATTCCACTGTTTTATACGGCAAATGGTATAATCATCCAGCCATAGAAGTGGTATAATAGCCGTCTTACGGCTATTATACCACATTTCCCAGTTTATGCATGGGTTTTCTTGTATTTATCCCCATAAAAATTTGAAAAATCCGACAGATGCGTATATACTGATATTCAGCA
>ERZ827440.1552-NODE-1552-length-24483-cov-3.533936_pt1 | contig 24483 bp, 20 predicted proteins | sample MGYA00519774_ERZ827440 | MGnify/ENA primary metagenome ERZ827440 (study PRJEB31778, sample SAMEA3449302) | human gut metagenome | biome: human gut; feature: human-associated habitat; material: faeces | place: United Kingdom | collected 2010/2012 ... | reverse complement strand
AGTCTATAAATATGGCATAGAGTAACATGTGCCGGGAGGATAAGTATGATAGGTGCAAACAAAAAGAAGTCGGACTTCGCTACACCGTACACTGTATCCAATGCGCTTACGAAGGGCGGGGCTGCAGTTAAGTTATCAGCGCTTATAATGGGATTGGGAAACATCGCCCACAAGCAGATTATCAAAGGTTTAATTTTTTTGGCAATTGAGATTGGCTATATTATGTTTATGGTCAATGCAGGTGCATATTATCTTTCCATGCTTCCTTCATTAGGATGGAGAAAACAGGAAGAGGTATTTAATGAACAGAAACAGATATATGAGTATGTACAGGGTGACAATTCCGTATTATTGTTGTTATACGGTGTTGCTACGATTGCGATCACTCTTTTATTTATTTATATGTGGGCTGAAAATTTAAGAAGCGCATATATGGCAGAGTGCCTCGCAAAAGAGGGGAAAGAAATCAATTCTTTTGGCAAAGATGTCAAGGATTTATTTGATAAAAACCTACATAAGACACTTATGTTTCTCCCACTTATGGGAATATTTGTTTTTACCGTTTTACCATTGCTGTTCATGATTCCAATGGCCTTTACAAATTATTCGGTAAAGGGTGATCATCTGGTATTGTTCGACTGGACAGGCTTCGCTTCATTCGGACAGGTGCTTGGACTTGGTGGTAAGCTTGGTAAGATATTCTGGAGAGTACTTGGATGGACAATCTGCTGGGCTGTATTTGCAACCTTCCTTTGTAACTTCCTTGGACTCATTCTTGCTATCGTTATCAATCGTAAAGAGACACATTGCAAGGCTTTCTGGCGTACATGCTTTGTTATCTCAATTGCGGTACCGCAGTTCGTATCACTCCTTGTAATGAGACAGATGTTCCAGCCACAGGGTGCTGTTAATAACCTGCTTTTGGAGTGGGGCTGGATTGATAACCCGCTTCCATTCTGGACCAACACTATGTGGGCGAGAGTTTCTGTTATTCTCATCAACTGCTGGGTAGGTATTCCGTATACCATGCTTCAGGTTACAGGTGTATTACAGAATGTGCCTTCAGAGCTTTATGAGGCTGCAAAGATTGATGGTGCAAACGCAGCACAGATCTTCTTTAAGATCACACTCCCATATATCATGTTTATCATGGGACCATATATCATCACACAGTTTACCGGAAATATCAACAACTTCAACGTTATCTTCTTCTTGTCGTCAGGTGGACCAAAGACGACTAAATATTATCAGGCTGGATATACAGACTTGCTGGTAACATGGCTGTACAAGATGACAATAGATTATCAGTATTATAATCTTGGTGCTGTTATCGGTATTATGACATTCATATTCTTAGCGATTGGTTCACTGCTTGTATACAGAAGAACGAAAGCGTATAAAGATGAGGAGGGATTCCAGTGAAAAAGAAAAAGACTATTAAAAATATACTGGCACATACAGTGCTTACAATATTAGCGATAGTGTGGGTAAGTCCTCTTTTCTGGATACTCCTCACAAGCTTCAGGGCTCAGAAGGGTGCTTATACAAGCTCCTTCTTCCCAAAGCAGTATTCACTTGATAATTATGTAAAGCTTTTTACAGATACAGGAATACTTAATTTTCCACGAATGTTTACCAATACATTGATAGTAGCAGTATTCTCATGTATTATATCAACTTTTTTTGTACTGTCAGTGGCTTACTGTATGTCACGGCTTAAGTTTAAGATGAGAAAAGCAATGATGAATATCGCAATGATACTTGGACTTTTCCCTGCATTTATGGCGATGGTTGCCGTATATTATATACTTAAAGCAGTAGGACTTTCAGAAGGAGCAATGATAAGAGTTGCGCTTGTGCTTGTATATTCAGCATCATCAGGAATACAGTTTTACATTGCAAAGGGATTCTTTGATACTATCCCTAAGACAATAGATGAGGCTGCTATGATAGATGGAGCAACGAAGTGGCAGGTATTTACTAAGATAACAATACCTCTCAGTAAACCAATTATAGTGTATACAATACTTACATCATTCATAGCACCTTGGGTAGATTTCATATTTGCAAGAGTAATCTGCAGGGCAAATGCGAAGTATTATACCGTAGCAATCGGCTTATGGCAGATGCTTGAAAAGGAGTATGTTGATGTATGGTACACAAGATTTGCAGCAGGAGCAGTTCTTATATCAATTCCAATTGCAGCCTTGTTTATGATAATGCAAAGATGTTATAATGAAAGCATGACAGGTGCAGTGAAGGGTTAGATATATGAATAGATTAAAGCAAACATTAAAAAAATGTGTGGCAGTTGGTGTCACAGGAATAATGCTTATATTAGCCGGGTGTAAAAGCCCGGCTGGTTTTGCGTCTAATGATAATGAAGAATACAATGCGAGAATGGAAGAAGCGAGAACAACTCCATTCGGAGCTTACCCGGAGACTATAGAATATACACTTGGAAAGATGACAAGTGTTAATAATTCCAATATGCCGGAGAATGACACTTATACGGATAATGCGTACACACGCTATATTAAGTCTGTGATAAATGTGCAGAATGTTGATGTATTTGAAGCAAACGACAGCCAGTATGACACTAATGTTTCAATGGCAATCTCAATGGGAAGCCTTCCGGATATTATGGTTGTATCAAGTCAGGATGAGGTTGAACAGTTAGTGGAAGCAGGACTTATAGAGGACCTTACAGAAAGCTACAATAACTGTATAAGTGACAGAATCAGGAAAATGTATGAAAGCTATGGCCATTCACTTAAGGATATGGTTACATATGATGGAAAGATAATGGCACTGCCGGAGACTAATATAACAGATGGACCTAATCTTGTGTGGTTAAGAAAAGACTGGATGGATAAGCTTGGATTGTCAGAGCCACACACTATTGATGATGTTGTTAATATAGTGAAGCATTTTATATCAGAAGACCCTGGAAATAATGGCGTGGATGCGTCCGGAAAACCTAATACAGTGGGGCTTGCAGTGGATACAGATGTGACAGGTGAATGTGGTTACAGCAGTGAATTTTTGCTGGATATAATATTTGCCTGCTTTGGAGCGTATCCAAAGCAGTGGATAATGAACGATGATGGTGAGATTGTATATGGTTCGGTTACAGATGAGGCAAAAGAAGCACTTTCGTATATAAACAGTCTGTATAATCAGGGGGTTATAGATAATGATTTTCTTCTGAGAACATCAACCAATATATGTGAGCTTATAGAGAATGGTCTGTGTGGCTCGTTTTTTGGACCATGGTGGGCACCGAATAATCCGCTTGCTAATGCAGTAAGCAGGAATCCGGATGCAGACTGGCAGCCATATTTAATAGCAACGGATTCTGATGGAACAACGAGTTATCACAGCCAGAACCCGTGTTACAAATATGTTGTCGTAAGAAAGGGCTATGAACATCCTGAGATTGCAGCCAAGATGATAAGTGTCATGTTTGATAAGGTAAGATTTGACTGTACAGACTCAGAAGAATTCAAGAATTACTATCAGATTAATGTTGAACCTACGGCAAGACCTTTATCAATAAATGTTGATTACAATAATGCACTTTCAATATGTTACAGGAATATAGATGCTGCAATTTCAGGAAGAAAGAATCCTGACAGTCTGGAACTTCTTGAACGTTCATTTTATGATGCGTGTAGTGAGTATATCAAGAATGCTAACAAAACAAGTACGCAATGGGCAGCGTATATGTCAAGAATTAAGGCATGCAGTCTGATTACACAGGATAATATAAAGGTAGTTGATTCGCTTTATTTTAAGACCACAGACACAATGAAGAGTCATTGGTGGAGACTTAAGGCTAAAGAAAAAGAGGCATATTTAAAGATTATAAGTGGAGAAGAAGATATATCTTACTTTGATACATTTGTAAAAGAATGGAATGAACAGGGCGGTCAGACTATTACATCAGAAGTCAGTGAGAGTATGAAATAATTGGCTGTGAAAATATAGTAATATATGATACAATCTTAATTAATGTAAATATATTAACGATGGAGGTTTTATTTTGAAAGAGAGAGAAAAATTCGGCTCGCGACTCGGCTTTATCTTAGTGTCTGCTGGCTGTGCGGTGGGACTTGGTAATGTGTGGAAATTTCCATACATATGCGGGGAAAATGGTGGTGCGGCATTCGTGCTTATCTATCTTGTATTTCTTGCAATTCTTGGATTTCCTATTATGTGTGCGGAGTTCACAGTAGGACGAGGAAGCGGTAAAGGTGCTGCAAGGGCATTTGAAGAACTGGAGACTAAAGGAAGTAAATGGCATCATTTCAAATGGGTATCGATAGTAGGAAGCTACATATTAATGGCTTTCTATACTATGGTTGCAGGATGGATGCTTTATTATGCATGGCGTGAGGCAAGTGGTTCGTTAGCAGGTTTAGAGCCAGATGAGGTTTCAGGAGCATTTGGAACTATGCTTTCACAGCCTGGTACAATGACAATCTGGATGATTGTTGCAGTTTTACTTTCGTTTGGTGTATGTGTATTAGGATTACAGAAGGGCGTTGAGAAGATTACTAAGGTTATGATGGCACTTCTTCTTATCCTTATTGTGGTACTGGCAGTTCATTCACTTGTACTTCCTAATGCATCAGAAGGTGTTAAATTCTATATGGTGCCTAATCTTGATGCTATTAAATCAAGAGGTTTAGGTCCGGTTATATTTGATGCCATGACACATGCATTCTTTACACTTAGTGTAGGTATTGGTGCAATGGAGATATTCGGAAGCTACTTAAAGAAAGACAGAACAATAGGTGGAGAGGCTGTTAATATCATTCTGCTTGATACATTTGTTGCTCTTATGGCAGGATTCATAATTATTCCTGCATGCTTTGCATATGGTGTTGCTCCTGGTGCCGGTCCATCACTTTTATTTATAACACTGCCTAACATATTTAATCATATGGCGGGAGGAAGAATATGGGGAACAGCATTCTTTGTATTCATGTCATTTGCAGCATTATCAACTGTAATTGCAGTGTTTGAGAACATTATTGCTTTTTATATAGACCTTAAGGGATTTTCAAGGAAAAAGGTTGTTGCAGGTAATGTTATATTCATGATACTGCTTTCACTTCCTGCTGTATTAGGCTTTAACAAGCTTGCAACTTTCCAGCCTATTGGTCCGGGAAGTTCAATTATGGATCTGGAGGATTTCCTTGTTTCATATAATCTACTTCCTCTTGGAAGCATGATATTTGTATTATTCTGTACTAAGAAGAACGGCTGGGGCTGGGAAGGCTTCAGAAAAGAAGCTAATGAAGGAAAAGGTCCTAAGCTTCCTGAATGGTTAAGATTCTATATGAGTTATATACTTCCGGCTATTATAGTAGTTGTATACCTTAAGGGTTATTATGATACATTTAAACTAAAGGGAACAGGTTATCTTGTTGGCTGGATGATATTTGCGTGTGTATTGCTTCTTGCAATATTCGGAATTGCTAATTATAAGAAGAAAGATGCGTAATCTATGACTAAGAAAGAACTTGCTTTAGAGGTTATAAGAAGATTAAAGGCAGAATATCCGGATTCGGAGTGCAGTCTTGATTACGATGATGCCTGGAAACTGCTTGTAAGCGTAAGACTTGCGGCACAATGCACTGATGCAAGAGTGAATGTTGTGGTTAAGGGGCTGTATGAGAAATATCCTGATATAGCATCACTTGCTGCAGCATCTCCAGAAGAGATTGAAAAGATTATAAGACCATGCGGACTTGGAAAAAGCAAGGCAAGGGATATATGTGCATGTATGTGTATGCTTCATGAACAGTATAACGATAAAGTTCCTGACAGCATGGAAGAATTATTAAAGCTTCCTGGAGTTGGAAGGAAGAGTGCCAATCTTATTATGGGCGATGTTTTCGGAAAGCCGGCAATTGTTACAGATACACATTGCATAAGGCTTTGTAACAGAATCGGTCTTGTAAAAGACGAGAAAGAGCCTAAGAAGGTTGAGATGGCATTGTGGAAGATAGTCCCGCCAGAAGAAGGCAGCGGATTATGCCACAGGTTTGTAGACCACGGAAGAGAGGTATGTACGGCACGTACTACGCCACACTGTGAAAGATGCTGCCTTAATGATATATGTAAGAAAAATGGGATAAAAGTGTGATTGAATATGCATTTTTATTATGGTAGTATTTTAATGTGGTTCATACTAATGAACAAAATGTATGGGAGGGGAACATGGAATTAAAAGAATTAATTAAATACGCAAGAGATAACAGGTGTTCAGATCTGCATATTACTGCAGGAGAAGCGGTTGCAGTAAGAAAATATGGTGAACTTGAGCTTCTTGATATAACACCTTCGATAGAAGAAACAGAAGATATGATATTCTCAATTCTTGGTGATGAAGATATACAGAATGTTCAGGCAGGAAAAGATATTGATGTGGCATCTACTGATGAGTCTGGTGGACGATTAAGGATTAATATATATCATCAGAGAAGAAATCTTGCAGCAAGTATCCGTCTTCTTGATTCTGTTATACCGTCGTTTGAAGAATTGGGACATTCAGGAAAACTTTTTTCTAAGCTTGTTGAGAAAAGGTCTGGTCTTATTCTTGTAACAGGTCCTACAGGAAGTGGTAAGTCTACAACACTTGCAGCTATGATTGATTATATTAACAACAATATGTCAAGACATATTATAACAGTAGAAGATCCTATAGAGTATGTATATGGGTTTAAGAAATCTATGATACATCAGAGACAGGTAGGAAGAGATGTACCTGATTTTGCGACAGCACTTCGTTCAGCACTTCGTGAAGACCCGGATGTTATTCTTGTAGGAGAGATGAGAGATTATGAGACTATCAATGCAGCAATTACAGCTGCTGAAACAGGACATCTTGTATTATCAACACTTCATACAAGAAGCGCTACACAGACAGTTGAGCGTATAATCAGTGCATGCCCTATTGAGGCGCAGTCTGCACTTATAATACAGATTGCATCTGTATTAACTGGAGTTATAACACAGACACTTGTACCTCGTGCAGAGCAGGAAGGGCGAATTGCTGCAACAGAGATTATGCTTAATAATACAGCAGTATCTAATCTTATTAAAGAGAAGAAGACTAATCAGATTCAGACCGTTCTTCAGTCAAATATGCAGACAGGTATGCACACAATGAATTATTCGCTTGCTAATCTTGTTAAGACAAGAGTTATTTCAAGGGATGTAGCTTTGAAGTATTCAGAGAATCCAACTGAACTTGCTAAAAGTATATAATAGTAACTTGTAGTGCTATGCAGTTTTAAAACTTTGCGAATAGTGTACAAAATACAGAACAACAAAAAATAATTTGAAAATAAAGCCATTCTACTGTATTATAGGGTTAGATTCATTACGGATAACACTATAGTACGGCTGAAAGGCTTTTTTTATGAAAAGAATTAAATTAATTAACAGGATTTTTTACTGTATATTTTTATTAGGATTTCTGCTTTTTATGGCTTCAGGATTTATATTCAGCACTGTAGATGAAGTGACACCGGCAGATAAAAGAACGAGTGTCATAGTTAAACCAGAGGATACAAGATATATTGGAAATGACACAATTGAATATTATGTGAAGATTAGAGCAGGTGCAGGAAATAATAATGCACTGGCATTTGTAAGCAGGCATCAGGAAGTAGAAGTATATGCAGGTGGAAGACTTATATATTATATAAAAGCGCATAGTTCTATATATGGAACAACCACTGGAACTAATTATACGATTGTGAACATTCCGCCATATACAACAGATATAACTGTAAGGCTTACTAATGTATATGCTGGTCATAAGATAAGAGGAACAACATTTGAATATGGCGACGAGACAAAACTTGTAAAAGAGCTTATTGCGAAATCTTTACCATCAGCAGTACTTAGTTCGTTTATAATAATAGTTGGATTTGCTATGATTATATTATGGATTTTCTGTAGAAAGAAGATTGCACAGACACAAGCACTGTTTTATTTTGGTATATTTGCAATGATTATAGGTGCATGGGCTCTTAATGAGACTGATATTGCAACGATTCTTGTGCAGGACAGGAAGATAGGTTCACTGATAGGATATGTACTGCTTATGATGATACCTATTCCTTTTATGCAGGCAGAGAAGAATTTTTTCCAGATAGGGAAAAGTGCTGCGAATAATATCTTGTGTGCCATATATGCTGCAACAGCTGTAATACTGCTTGTATGTCATATGACAGGTGTGTGTGAGTTTAAGAACAGCGTGTACATTATACATATGATGCTTGTTATGTCACTTGTATATTTCTGTGCAATTCTTATTAAAAGAGTATGGGTTAAAGGCTTTGACAGGAAAGTAAAAGCTAATATTATAGGTGCAGCTGCACTTGGAATTTCTATGATTGTTGATCTTATTGCATATTATAAGGGAATGCAGCAGACAGATCTTATAGGAAAACTGGGTATTCTTGTATTTATTATTGTGCTTGGTTATGAGAGCATATCAGAAGCATTTGAGAAGATTAAGGAAGGACAGAAGGCAGATTTCTACAAAGAGATGGCTGTAACTGATACTATGACAGGGGTTTATAATCGCTCTGCATTTGAGGAGTGGGAATATGAAACCTCTGATTATGAAGGATATTCTATAGCAACATTTGACCTTAATAATCTCAAGTGGTGTAATGATAATCTGGGGCATGCAGCAGGAGATGCCTATATTCAGGCATCAGCCAGAATTATTAAAGAGATATTTGGCAGACATGGTAAATGTTATCGTATAGGTGGGGATGAATTCTGTACTGTAATTAATCAGAAGCAAAAAAGTTTTGATATTGGAAGACATGTGAAGCAGCTAAGGGAACTTGAAAAGTATGCTGAAGAAGAGATTGGAATCAAAGACCTTAATGTGCAGATTGCATGTGGTTATGCTGAATATGATATAAAGACAGATAAGAACTTTGAAGATACAAGAAGCAGAGCTGATAAGAAAATGTATGAGAGTAAGAGAAGCTTGAAAAGAGAGTGATATATGGATAAATACGGAATTTTAAAGCATTATTTTGGGTATGATTCATTTCGTACGGGTCAGGAAAAGTTAGTTGATGCTATTCTTGCAGGGCAGGATGTGTTAGGAATTATGCCTACAGGTGCGGGAAAATCATTATGTTATCAGGTGCCGGCATTGTTAATGTCCGGCATTACTCTTGTTGTATCTCCACTTATATCGCTAATGAAGGATCAGGTTGGAGCGCTTAATCAGGCAGGGGTACATGCTGCTTATATTAATAGTTCACTGACAGATAATCAGATAGCTAAGGCACTCGCATTTGCAAAGCAGGGACGGTATAAAATTATATATGTTGCACCTGAAAGGCTGGAAACATGGGGGTTTCTTGATTTTGCCACACATGTAGAGATATCTATGATTACCGTAGATGAAGCTCACTGTATATCACAGTGGGGACAGGATTTCAGACCAAGTTATCTGAATATATTGTCGTTTGTTAAGAAACTGGCAAGGCGTCCAATAATAAGTGCATTTACAGCTACAGCGACAAGCAAAGTAAGAGATGATATATTGCAGATTCTTTCACTCGAAAGACCTGTAATACTCACGACAGGTTTTGACAGAAGCAATCTGACATTCAAGGTCAAGCATATTAAGGACAAGGATTCATACATACTTGATTACCTTGTAAGCCACAGACAGGATAGTGGGATTATATACTGTGCTACAAGAAAAAATGTTGAAAAAGTTTATGACATGCTTAATGCCAACGGACTTTCTGTGACTAAGTATCATGCGGGACTCTCAGCGGAAGAAAGAAAAGAAAATCAGGATTCATTTATATATGATATCAAGCCAGTTGTTGTTGCAACTAATGCATTTGGAATGGGAATTGACAAGTCAAATGTAAGATTTGTAATTCATTATAATATGCCACAGTGTATAGAGAATTATTATCAGGAGGCTGGACGTGCCGGAAGAGATGGAGAGGATTCAGAATGCGTATTGCTGTATTCTCCGCAGGATATTATGATAAATAAGTTTTTCATAGAACATAGAGAGCCTAATCCTGATATGGATGCAGAAGAACAGGCACGTCTTATGATTCTTGATAAAAGAAGGCTTAATGCAATGGTCGATTACTGCAAGACAACAGGCTGTTTAAGAGAGTATATACTTAAATATTTTGGAGAAAGACCAGACAATCCAGAGGGTGGAAGATACAACTGCCATAACTGTTCTAACTGCGTTATTGATGAGGCAGAACGGGAAGCAGATGAGGCTTATATGTATCCGGGAAACCGTTTCAGTGCACCTGTATCAAGGAATGCTGCAATGGTGGCAGACAGAATGAAGCGTTCTGCCGCTGCTGCAAAGTCAGCATATGCAACGCCCAAGTCAAAGAAGCCGGAGGATGCACTTAATGACAGAGGTGTTATGTTGTTTAACAGACTGCGTGAGTTAAGAAAACAGATAGCTGTTTCAGTAGGTGTTCCGCCATATGTAATATTTTCAGACAGGACGCTTATAGATATGTGTCTTAAAGTTCCGTTTAATGAGGAAGAAATGCTGTCAGTAAGCGGTGTCGGTGAGAATAAATATGAGCGCTATGGCAAGGTGTTTATGGATGAAATATATGATTTTCTCGATGGTATGAAGCAGAATCTGGCAAGATGATATAAAAGTGTTTATGGACAGAAGAATGAATGGGAGATATGAATGAAGAATTATAAGATGATAATCACTTATGATGGTACAAGGTATTATGGCTGGGAACATCAGCCAACTACAGATATGACAATTCAGGGAAAGTTAGAATCAGTGCTTTCTGCCATGACAGGAACTGAGGTTGAGGTTATAGGTGCAGGAAGAACAGATGCCGGAGTGCATGCAAAGGGAATGGTAGCTAATGCACATATGGAAACAAAGATGAAGGAAGATGAGATATGCGATTATATGAACAGATATCTTCCAGAAGATATCTGTGTGCAGGAGGTTCGTGTTGCATCTGACAGATTCCACAGCCGTTACAATGCACAAGGGAAAACTTATTGCTATACATGTTATGTTGGGGATAAGAAGCCTGTATTTAACAGAAAATATGTCAATATAATTGAGGGTAAGCTGGACGTTGATGCCATGAAGAGGGCAGCAGACATACTTACTGGAGAACATGATTTTGCATCATTTTGTGGTAATCCCAAGATGAAGAAATCGACAGTCCGTGAGATTTATTCGATAGATGTTTCTTTAAAGGGTTCATTCCTTAATCTTACATATCATGGAAGCGGATTCCTGCAGTACATGGTAAGAATCTTAAGTGGTACACTTCTTGAAGTTGGACAGGGAAAGAGAACACCAGAGAGTATGTATGAACTTTTAGAGGAGAGAAACAGAAGCCTTGCAGGTGCAACTGCGCCGGCGAAGGGACTGTGTCTTCTGAAGGTTGACTACTCGAAGGAGGCTTGATAGTCCGGACGCCGTACAGTGTGCTGTGGGAGGGCGTGAGATGTCCTTAGGCATCTGCCCTCAGGATTCTTATGTCTAGTGAAACTAAATGCCGCAATCTGCTAAGTTTATAATGGGACTTGTAATCAAACGCGCTTCGCTTGAACGAGATTACAAGTCCCAACCTTTAGCAGATTGCGGCATTAACTTTCACACGACATAAGAATATTCGGGCATACACCTAAGGACACCACACACCTATCCCACAGCATACTGTACGGCTGACTTCTTCTTCACCAAGTAGTCAGCCTCCGGACGAATGCTCGCCTGCGGCATTGCATTCTGAGTGGGGGCTGGTGAAGTGCGTGATGTCCTCTGTTGATAAGATACGTTTGCACCAGCCGTGGAAGGCTTGGCTGCTTAGTAGCGGGGTGGTGTCGCTTGGGTGTATGTTTATGTTGTGTGCTCGATTTATGACGAGCCGTGTGAATGTTAATAACGCCATCTGCAGAAGGTCTGTGCATGAAATCTCGTTCAAGCGAAGCGCGTTTGATTTCATGCATAGTAATAGACTTTGCAGATGGCGTTATTTACTTTCACTAGGCGAGGAATCCATGAGAGCATGCAACATAAACATACACCCAAGTGACTCCCTCACTGTACTAATTAAAGCACCTTCGACAAGAAATCCTTCAATCGCTCACTCTTAGGATTGCCAAAGAATTCTTCCGGAGCCCCCTCTTCATTGATGACTCCATCATAGAAGAACATGCATCTGTTGGCAACTTCTTTTGCAAATCCCATCTCATGAGTTACGACAATCATTGTCATTCCTGATGCAGCAAGTTCCTTCATGATTGCGAGAACCTCACCAACCATTTCAGGATCAAGTGCGGATGTCGGCTCGTCGAAAAGCATTATCTCAGGATTCATTGCGAGTGCTCTTGCAATAGCAACTCGCTGCTTCTGACCACCACTTAACTGGTTAGGATAAGCATCGGCTTTGTCAGAAAGTCCCACTCTTGCAAGAAGCTCATCAGCTTTCTTATCAGCTTCTTCCTTACTCATAAGTCCCAGCTTAGTAGGAGCAAGAGTTATGTTTCTTCTTATAGTCATATTAGGGAAAAGGTTAAAATGCTGGAACACCATTCCAATCTTCTCTCTTAATTCATCCACATTTACACTCTTATCTGTAAGATCCTGCTCATGGAATAATACATGACCTTCTGTAGGAGTTTCAAGGAGGTTAAGTGAACGCAAAAATGTTGATTTACCGCAGCCAGACGGTCCGATAATTGCAATAACCTCTCCTTTGCGGACTGTTGTATTGATTGATTCTAATACAACATGGTCGCCAAAAGATTTCTTCAAATCCTTAACTTCAAGTATGATTTCGTTAGTATTATCGCTCATTGTTTCTTAACCTCCTCTCAAGTTTCTTAACAAGCTGTGAAAGTCCCATAACCATTACAAGGTAGATGATGGCAACACCAATAAGTGGAAGCATTGGATCATAAGTTATGCTTCGGATAATATCGCCGCCTCTTGTAAGGTCGTTAAGACCGATATAACCGCTGATAGATGTTTCCTTTAACAGAACAATGAACTCATTAGCAAGTGCTGGGAGAACATTCTTGAATGCCTGAGGAAGAATAACACTTATCATAGTTGTTTTATAAGAAAGACCAAGGCTTCGTGCTGCTTCAAACTGTCCGTTATCAATAGACATAATACCTGAACGGAATATTTCGGCAACATAAGCACCTGAGTTGATACCAAATGCAAGTATCGCAACAATAAGCTTGTCAATATGTACAGAACTGAATATTACATAGTAGATAATAAGCAGCTGTACCATAGTTGGTGTTCCTCTGATTACAGTAAGATAAATGTTGCAAATGAAGTTAAGAATCTTCATGTGTCCTGTCTTATCATGGTTAGAACGGACAACTGCAATAAGGAAACCAATAACAACACCCATAAGTGCTGCAAAGAATGCAATAATTACTGTGTTTAACAGACCCTTTAGAAGATAAGTGTATCTTGCTTCTTTGATGAAGTCTGTCTTGAACTTCTCAGCAAAACTCATGCCTGATGCAGAAGCATTGTCGTCACGGACAATAATAACCTGCTTAGAAGTTGTATAAGTAGTTGTGAAATCGATATTTTTCTTACGCTCATCAGTAACTGTCATACCAGCCATACCGAAATCAGCTTTACCAGAAGATACGGCAGTGATAATTGAATCAAATTCCATATCCTCAATTTTTAAATTCATTCCGAGGTAATCAGCAATAGCCTGTGCAATATCAGCGTCAATACCAATAATAGAACCCCCTTCATAGTACTCGTATGGCTTGAAGTAAGCATTTGTAGCCATAACAAGAGTTCCATTAGTACGGCTTATACCGTCTGGTGATTTGTAACCTGAAAATGTAGCATTATCGCCAACATAATCGTCAATAAGCTTCTGGATAGTTCCATCTGCCATAAGTACTTCAATAGCCTCATTGAGCTTTGCAGTAAGGGAATTGCCCTTAGCAACACAGATGGCATAATCCTCATTTGCAAATTCTTCTTCAAGAATTGTAAGGTCTGGATTAGCTTTAACAAATGCTAAAGCAGGCTGTTCATCAATAACAACAGCATCAGCTTTACCCTGCTTTAAAGCCTGTATAGCATCAGAACCTTTGTTGTATCTTGATACTGTTGTGCCAGAACCGTCAGTTTCGTAATCACTTACGAGAGTATCACCAGTTGTTCCTAACTGAACACCAATAGTCTTGCCTGCAAGATCATCTACAGAAAATACAGTGTTCTTAATCTTCTTGCCCTGACATGAAGTAAGAAGAACAGAAGAGAACAAGAGAGTGAGGGTCGCAAAAACCAAAAGGAATCTCGACCTGTACTTTTTAAAATTCATTAGTAACTCCTTTCCATGCGAACTGTGGTGTATACGGACGCTGCAAAGCGAATATATTTAGCTGTGGAGCACGCTTTCGCTTCTTGTCGCTAGTAACGGACACTAAGTTCACCGCAATTAGGCTTTCTTCAAAAGCCGCTTGCGGTTTACCAAGTGCCGGCTACTCCGAAGAGCATCCACAGCTAAATATATTCACTTTGCGACTGTGTATACAACAGTTCAATATAATATATTTCATTAATTATACACACATAGTAGGGAAATTAGCAATTAAAATATTTGCGATGGAAGAAAATGTGAGCGTACAGATTAGGATTGGATGTTGAAGCAGAGGAATGCACAGAGAAAGTCCAAAAGGGAAGAAGCGGCGTGGTGGATTGGACGTTGAAGCGGAGGAATGCACGGAGAAAGTCCAAAAGGAACGAAGCGGCGTGGTGGATTGGACGTTGAAGCAGAGGAATGCACAGAGGAAGTCCAAAAGAAGAAAATATGTACATGGAAACAGCCGCCAGGCAGGCGTCTGTTCCCACAGATTGAGGTTATTAGTTAGTCTTGCTGCATATGCCATTGCAAGGTCCGGTGCATGCACCAGAGGAAGTCTGGCTGTTATTGCCATTATTACAAGAGTTCTGGCAGGCTGTGCTGTTAGTATTAAGAGTGTCGGTGCAGTCATTCATGCAAGGCTTCTTGCAGTCTTTTTTTAAGTTACCTTCGCATGAAGGTGGACTTAAATCGAGAGGCTTGATGGCTCTGTCTAAGAGGTTTCCGCAAACAAACTTGATGCAGTCAGATTCTTCACCGGAAACAATGCTTCCCTTAGGCGTTGAGATTCTGCCGGCACTTGTTACGCGGTATCCACAGAAGTAAAGGCTCTGTAAGATGAGAGTGAGACCTACAGTAACCTCGTCATCTGTAGTATCAAGACCTAAAAGCTTAGGTATTGCATAAAGGTTGAGTCCCTGGGTTACAACATTGGCAGATGACAAGAAACCTATACTGTTAAGTGCAGGCGTATAAACAGGTGGAGTTGCGTTATTCGAATTGTAGGAAACTCCGTAAGGAGCGAATATTTCAAGGGTGACAGATGTCGGATTGGTATCTTCATCATAAGTTGCAGCAGTAGTTGAGTTAGGAAGGTAGACTGCCGTTGGGGTAAGAGTTGCTAATGCCCTGCATGACTCATCATAAAGCGTTACTGCAAATGTTACAGTAAGGTTGGCAAGTTTCACAGAGTAGCAGTTAGGCCTTCCGGCTATCTGGGTGATTTCAACATTTTCATCACCATAAGTGTAGGCTATATCTATAACACTGACTGATGCGTTGGTAGCTGTTGGATAAGTCGTTGAAATATCTGTGCCGACAGCGAATGTGGTACACAGATTAATACCTATCTCATCATAGATAAGAGGGGCAAGAATACTGAGTTCATCGGGGGAACCGCATATCGGGTTCGTGCATACATCAAAGCAGCCATTAGGCATGTTCTGCACAATATTGCTTACAATGCGGGTGGAACCACATTTGCTGCATTTACATTTAGCCATTATCTTTTCCTTCTTCGTTTCTTTACTACATTATATGTTCTATCTACATTCGCGTGACCATATAATAATATAAAAACGGGAGTGTCCTTTTATGGCAAATGTATACACAGCAGGCAGTGACAGACGGCTTATAATCTATAGCATATCACGATATATATTTTTGAGAACGGCGTACATAGACGGTATAGAACGCCCGATAATGCTTGTGTCAGACTTTTTGGACGGACTTTCAGATGTAGTGTTGGGAGACACAATATATTATGCATATCAGAACCAGAACGGAGATATTCTTGTTAAAAATGTGATGAACAACGAAGCACTTTTTCGTGTGAAAAGCAGCGAGAACCCAGATATGCACTGTCCACAGCTTGTAGTAAATAAAGACAGGTTAATGCTGTTTTATATGGTGACAAACCCGCTTACGGACAGACTGTCGCTGCGAGCTGTCTACCCACTGGAAGAAGGTGACAGTCTTAATATTCCTGTTGATTGTGAAAATGTTGATATGTATGAAGTGTTTGGAATGCAGGGAAAAGCATTTTTGTATGTAGACAGTTTCTACGAAATAACATCAGATGGGAAATTCATTAAATGTCAGGATACAGACATGCTGATGCAGAGTGAACAGAAAATATCAGAGTACGAAAACCAGCTTAATACATATATGCAGGAAAACAGACAGGCAATACAGACAATAAGCCAGCTTGAGGCAACAATAGAAAGTGTAAAGGCACAGTATAATGAACTTATGGAGACGGCAATTGCGTATAGGGATGAGGCAATTAAGTGGCGCAGTAAGTTTATATAAATTACTTGAAATCTTCCTCCATAATTGCGATAATAATGCAAATGGAGGAATTATGGATAACAGGAAGCTAAACAGAAGGAATTTTTTACTATTATTATTTGTTGTGGCGGCATGTATTATGGGTGGCCGCTCTATATTTGGGTTCTTTGCACTGCTTACAGGATATGAGACTGCGACAACAGAAGTGTCTGCATTTGCAGCCTCTGAGATGTATATGATGTTTCTTTTATTTCTTGTATGTATAATTGGAGGCATTGTTATGAGCTGTCTTAGTAAAGCTAAGGTGAGCAGGACATTTTTTCTGATACGCAATACGGTGCTGATTGTGGCACTTGTGCTTGGTAATATGTCTTTTCCTAATATAACAATCATGAGTACGGTTGTTATGTCTAAATATATAGGTGATACGGGAATGTATGATTTTGCAGTCAGCTCACCGCTTCTTGTGTCAGCGTTAAGACAGCCATATCTGTTCTATACATACATGGCAGCAGAGGGGCTTATGATTATTCTTGCGTGTGTCACAGTGTATAAGTATATTGTAGACAAGAAAAAGAACAGTAATTATAATAATATGTACATGTAAATGTGTCTGCTGCACTAATAAGGTGTGGCAGACAATTTTTGCGTAGTTAACAGATGCACTTAACATGCCGGTTTATATGCGGGAGATAATAAAATGAAGGTAATGACACCACATTATTATAAGGATTTCAGATGCATTGCGGGAGCCTGTACAGATACATGCTGTGCCGGGTGGGATGTCGATGTTGATAAGAATTCTTACAAATATTATAAAACAGTTAAAGGTGCTTTTGGAAAGCGCCTGAAGAGTGTAATGGTACCATCTCAGGACGGAGAATGTACATTTACACTGAAAGAAGGAGGACGATGTCCTTTTCTTAATGATGATAATCTGTGCGATTTATATATAGAACTTGGAGAGGATAAGCTGTGTGAAACATGTGCAGAGTTTCCAAGATTTATTAACGATTATGGCAATATAAGAGAAATTGGCATAGCCCCTTCGTGTAAGACGGCTGGTGAGCTGATGTTTTCTTATAAAGATGAACTTACATTTGATACGGTTGAGGATAACAGTCTTACGCTGGAGCCTAATGATATAGATGCATATACATATATGCATCTTCGGCAGGCAAGAATAGTGGCTTTTGGAATAATATCAGACAGGGATATAAGTATATTTGAGAGACTGATGCTCTATCTTGATTATGCAAAGCGTATCCAGAAGCATCTTGATGCTGAAAGGGACGAGCTTATAGCTGGTGTTGCAAAGCGGTTCTGTGGAGCTGATTACAGAGAGGAGCTGCTTGACAGACTAAAAAGCCGGGATGAGAAGCTGCATGGCAAAAGGCTGATAAAGGGATTGAGACATTTCTTTGATGACTTTAAAGGAATGGAGGTAATCAATCCTGACTGGAATATTCATGTGGCGAGAGTAAGACGGTTCCTAGACGGGCTGACGGATGATTCTGGGCTTGCAGCGGTAATGAAAACTTACCATGCGGGAAGTGAAGCATTTGCACATGAATATGAGCAGCTTGCAATGTACTATGTGTATAGATACATGCTTGATGCAGTGAATGATTACGATATCCTGCTTAAAGCAAAGAATGCGGTTATAGGCATACTTGCAGTGGACATTATGGCAGCAGCTAATCAGGCGTCCGGCTGTATGCCAGATTTTACAATGCGCGTTGATATAGCACATTTGTATTCAAGACAGTTTGAACATTCATATTACAATTATGAAGTTTATAGAGAGTACTTTGGCATGAAGAGATGTTATTCATATAAGTTTCTTATGGACGCTTTAGTGTCACTGAATTAATGGAGGAAGTTTTCTTATGAAAATGATTATGAGATTCCTTAAGGATTACAAAAAGGAATGTGTTCTGGCACCGCTTTTTAAGATGCTCGAAGCAATATTTGAGCTGTTTGTGCCGTTGGTAGTATCATCAGTTATCGATAAGGGTATTGTTAATGCAGACAAGGGATACATTATGCAGATGTGTTTTATGCTTATACTTCTTGCAATCATAGGACTTGTATGTGCCATCACAGCACAGTATTTCAGTGCCAAGGCTGCAGTTGGTGCAGCAACAGGAATGAGACACAGTTTATTTGCACATATCCAGACATTCTCATTCACAGAGATGGATACACTTGGTACATCGACACTTGTAACAAGAATGACAAGTGATATTAATCAGGTACAGAATGGTATCAACATGGTACTGCGACTGTTCCTTCGTTCACCATTTATTGTATTTGGTGCGATGATTATGGCATTTACTATTGATGTGAAGGCAGCACTTGTATTCGTTGCGGCAATCCCGGTACTTGCACTTATCGTATTCGGTATCATGCTTGCAACAAGACCTATGTACAAAAATGTACAGTCAGGACTTGATAAGATTCTTGGAATAACAAGAGAGAACCTTACCGGTGTGAGAGTTATCAGAGCATTCAATAAGGAACAGGATGAGATTAAGCGTTTCAAAAACGATAACGAAAGCCTTAACAGATTACAGAAATATGTTGGTAAGATATCAGGACTTATGAATCCGCTTACTTATGTTGTTGTAAATGTATCAATAATTGCACTTATATGGATTGGTGGAGTAAGAGTTAACGCCGGTGCGCTTACACAGGGACAGGTCGTTGCACTTTACAATTATATGTCACAGATATTAGTTGAACTTATCAAGCTTGCCAATCTTATCATTACAATAACTAAGGCACTTGCATGTGCAGGAAGAATTGAGTCTGTATTCGATGTAACATCTGGAATGGCAGATGGCAGCGTTAAGGAAGCTGTAGCTAAGGAAGAACAGCCAGGTGTTGAATTTAAGAATGTTTCACTTACATACAGTGGTTCAGGTGCACCTTCAGTTGAAGGAATTAATTTCAAGGCTATGAAAGGTCAGACAATCGGTGTTATAGGTGGCACAGGTTCAGGTAAATCCAGTCTTGTTAATCTTATCCCGAGACTGTATGACGCTACACAGGGTGAAGTACTTGTTGATGGTGTAAATGTTAAAGATTATGATATTGAGGCTTTAAGAAATAAGGTCGGTATCGTCATGCAGAAAGCAGTACTTTTTAAAGGTACTATAAGAGAGAATATGTGGATGGGAAAGAAGGGAGCTACTGATGAGCAGATAGATGAAGCACTTGAGATTTCACAGTCTAAGGAATTCGTAGATTCTAAGCAGGGACGTCTGGATTATGTTATAGAGCAGGGAGGTAAGAACCTTTCAGGTGGCCAGAGACAGAGACTTACTATTGCAAGAGCAATCGTAAGAAAGCCGGATGTGCTTATTCTTGATGACAGTGCATCAGCTCTTGATTTTGCAACTGATGCAGCACTTCGAAAAGCTATAAGGGGAATGAACAATTCTCCTACTGTGTTCATAGTTTCACAGAGAGCGGCATCACTTATGTATGCTGATCTCATTATCGTATTAGATGACGGACAGGTTGCAGGAATGGGAACACATGACGAGCTTCTTGCAAATTGTGAGGTTTATAAAGAGATATATGAATCACAGTTTAAGAAAGCAGATTCAGAAGGGGGTGTAGCATAATGAAGAAGAATAAATCAACATTTGTAAAACTCCTTAAAAGAATTAAGAAGCACAGCTTTTTTATAATAGTATCGCTTATTATGGCAGCAGTAACTGTTGCAACTACACTTTATGTACCAATTCTTGTAGGCCGTGGAATTGACTGCATTATCGGTGTGAATAATGTGGATTTTGCAAAGATTGTGAATATACTTATAAGAATTGGTATATTTGTTGGAATTACAGCACTTTCACAGTGGCTTATGAACATATGTAACAACAGAATCACATATGAAGTAACAAGAGATATAAGAAATGAGGCTATAGAAAAAATTCAGGTGCTTCCACTCAAGTACATTGACGGACATTCATATGGTGAGATTGTGAGCCGTGTAATAGCTGACGTTGACCAGTTTGCAGATGGTCTGCTTATGGGATTCACACAGTTCTTTACAGGTGTCATGACTATACTTGGAACACTTATATTTATGATTACAATCAATGCTAAGATTACACTTGCTGTTGTTGTTATCACGCCACTTTCGTTTTTAGTTGCAAGCTTTATTGCCAAGAAGACCTTCAGCATGTTCAAACTCCAGTCTGAGACAAGAGGCGAGCAGACAGCACTTATTGATGAAATGATTGGCGGACAGAAGGTAGTTAAGGCTTACGGATATGAAGATGAGGCGGTAAGAAAATTTGATGAGATTAATGAAAGACTTCAGAAGTATTCCTTAAAGGCAATCTTCTTCTCATCTATAACTAATCCTTCAACAAGATTCGTAAACAGTCTTGTATATGCGAGTGTTGCGATTGTTGGTGCATTTTCGGCTATCAATGGCGGTATAACAGTCGGTCAGTTATCAAGCTTCTTAAGTTATGCTAACCAGTATACTAAGCCATTTAACGAGATATCAGGCGTTGTCACTGAGCTTCAGAACGCTCTTGCCTGCGCAGCCAGAATATTTGAACTTATTGAAGAAGAACCTGAGATTCCTGATACAAAAGATGCAAAGGTTGTTGATGAGGTTGATGGAACAGTTGACCTTAATGATGTGTGCTTCTCTTATGTGCCAGATAAGAAGCTTATTGAGGGCTTCAATCTTCATGTCAAGAAGGGACAGAGAATTGCGATTGTAGGACCTACAGGCTGTGGTAAAACAACAGTTATTAATCTTCTTATGAGATTCTATGATGTTAACAGTGGAAGCATTGATGTATCAGGAACTGATATAAGACAGATGACCAGAAAGTCTTTAAGACAGGGTTTTGGTATGGTTCTTCAGGAGACATGGCTCAAGTCAGGAACTATAAGAGAGAATATCGTAATGGGTAAGCCTGATGCTACAGAGGAAGAGATTATTGCAGCAGCCAAGGCAGCACATTCATATGGATTCATCAAGAGAATGTCTAACGGATTCGACACAGTTATAGGCGAGGATGGTGGAAGCCTTTCACAGGGACAGAAGCAGCTTTTATGTATAACAAGAATTATGCTTGCAAAGCCGCCAATGCTTATTCTTGATGAGGCTACATCTTCTATTGATACAAGAACAGAGATAAAGATACAGAATGCATTTGCAAAGCTGATGGAGGGAAGAACAAGCTTTATTGTAGCCCACAGACTTTCAACTATCCAGTCTGCGGATGTTATTCTTGTTATGAAAGACGGACATATTATAGAGCAGGGTAATCATGAAGAATTACTGGCTAAGAACGGATTCTATCACAAGCTGTATTACAGCCAGTTTGATACAGCAGCCCAGAATTAATGTGGAGATATATGTATGTTTATAGAGGTGGAAAATATTAGAAAATCATATGGCAGGAAAACGATAGTGCTTAACGGCGCTTCGTTTAATGCTGCCAGCGGAGAGTATATTGCCATAGTCGGTGCCAACGGCTGTGGCAAATCTACTCTTCTGGAGATACTGGCAGGAAGTCTTAAGGCAGATGGAGGAAGTCTTAAGATAGATGGCATTGACGCATTTGCAGATGCGTTGGTGTTTCAGAAATATATTGGTTTTGTGCCACAGGAGAATCCACTTATGGAGAAGCTGTCGGCAAGAGATAATCTTAAATTCTGGTACTGTGATACAGGAAGAAACATGGACGCAGACTTACAGGGCGGTGTTCCTGCAGTGTTAGGAGTGTCAGAATATCTTGACAAACGTGTTGATAAGCTGTCAGGAGGCATGAAGAAGCGCTTAAGCATATGCTGTGCACTGGCTAAGAATCCACCCGTACTTATATTAGATGAGCCGGGAGCTTCATTAGATATTGTGTGTAAACAGGATATTATGAATTATCTGTCTGCTTACACGAAAAGCGGAGGTACAGTCATCATAACAAGCCACGAAGAAGGTGAATTAAAGCTTGCTGACAGAATGTATCTTTTAAAGAATGGTAAGCTTAATGAACTTGACCATCCGGTTACCGGCAATGAGCTTTTAGAGATTATTCACAGATAGATTTAATTGGGGGATTAGATGAGAAGGAAACTGGAATTATTAAAATTGCAGATTAAATCCGCATTTTTATCTATACCGAAGATAATTCTGGGTACGATAGTGACGGCAGTGCTTGTTATTGCAATAAGTACATGCATAGGCATTGCAACGGCACAGGACAGCGACATGAGGATGAAGGTTGCTGTTGTGTATCCTGATTATGATGACACAGAAAACTCTGATTCGGCAGATAATAATAAGGAGTTTCGATATATTAAGATGGCATTCAATTATGTCAGCGAGATAGACACAATTAAGAATGTCTGTACATTTGAATATACTGACAGACAGCAGGCTATAGATGGATTAAGAAATAATTATTATGTTATGGCTATTATTGTGCCAGAGAATATGATAAGTGATATTATGTCGGGCGAGAATACACCTGTTGAGGTTGTGTGTCAGTCAGAGGGTGTTAATAATACTTCGATGATATTCCGTGAGATGGTGAGGGCAGGAGGCTCTGACCTTGCAACTGCAGAGGCGGGGATATATACATTTGACGATTTGTTCAATGGTGTGCTTAAGAATTACAGGGGCTTGCGGGGTACACATGAGAATGAGCTTAATGACATATATCTTTCGTATGCACTTAACAGAAGCATATACTTTAAGACAAGAGATATATCGGTTAAAGAAGGCTTGAGTACAGTACAGTTTTATGTATGCACAGCAATTGTGATGCTGCTTTTACTTAGCACAATAACATGTGCCGGCAATATGAAGGGGGAGAGCAGGTCGCTTGCAAAGAGCCTTAAAGGTGCGGGAATATCAGCATTTGATACCGGAATTGCAAGAACTACCGGAGTTGGCATTGTGTATATAATGATATTTGAAGTGCTTTTTATTATAATTAATGTAATGAGGCTGGGGGTGCCTGCAATATCAGGAGTTCTGGCAGTTTCGACAGTTGGAGAATTCATTGCTTCCATACTGGGGATTGTGGTGCTTGTGTATGCGGCAGTTTCATTTATAAACTGTATATTCTCAGTAGTTGACGACACGGTGTATTCAGTTATTACGGTGTGTATCCTTGGAATGGCGTGCATGTATGCATCCGGATGTATTGTTTCATCAGCATTTCTTGCGCCGGGTGTGAGGGTTATTGGCATGTATCTTCCGACTAACGGCTTATTCACACTTGCATGTCAGATAATCAAGGGAACTGTGGATATCAGTACCATTATGACAAATGTTATGTGGATAATTATATTTCAGGCAGCAGGAGCATTGGCGGTTAAGATAAGGAGAGACAGATAATGAAGAGATTGTTATACTGGCTGTATCTGCTTGTTAAAAGGCAGTTAAAGAATCCTGTGATTGTCGTGGTGCTTATTGCAATGCCTGTTGCAGCGTTAATAATTACGAATACAGCGTCTTTTAAGGAGAAAGAGCCTGTAAGGGTTGGAATAGTGCTTGAAGATGACGATAAGATTGCCATAATGACAAGAGATTATCTTGTAAATGGCGATTATTCAGTTCAATTCTACGAAGCAGAATCGCAGGAAAAGCTTGAGCAGGATATAATGAATAAATACACAGAGTGTGGCTATGTAGTTGGTACCGGGCTTAAGGATAAGCTTGACAGTGGCAGCTACAGAGACATTATAGAGCTTATTATATGCAGGTCAGATT
>ERZ827440.1550-NODE-1550-length-24518-cov-3.144954_pt1 | contig 24518 bp, 22 predicted proteins | sample MGYA00519774_ERZ827440 | MGnify/ENA primary metagenome ERZ827440 (study PRJEB31778, sample SAMEA3449302) | human gut metagenome | biome: human gut; feature: human-associated habitat; material: faeces | place: United Kingdom | collected 2010/2012 ... | reverse complement strand
TCTCTCGTCGAAAAGGACGGTGATTTTTTCACTTCTCAGCTCGAAACGGGAGAAAACTATATGGACCGTCCCGGAAAAACCTTTGCGGGGCGCTTTGTCTGGCCGATCGGAAAAATCAGCACACCGAAATTCATGCACGGATTCGGTTATTACGAATGCAGGTGCAGACTGCAAAAAAATCCCGGATGGTGGAGCGCATTCTGGTTGCAGTCGCCCATTCAGGGGTGTACATTGAATCCCGCGTTTTCCGGCGTTGAAATCGACATTATGGAGTCATTCAAGCCGGGATATGTTTCACACGCTGTACACTGGAACGGCTGCGGCGAGGATCTGCAAAGCAAAGGCAAGCAGAGCTTTCCGCTTGAAGCTACACCTGACGGCTTTCACCGCTTCGGACTCCGTTGGAATAAGACCGGATATACATTTTTTGTTGACGGAAAAGAAAGCTGGCACGTTGACGGTCCCGTTTCTGAAACAGAGCAGTTCGTCCTTGTCAGCACGGAATGCATGGGCTACCGCACCGAAGAAGAAAAGCCCTGCACCGAAGTACAGGGCTCAGCACCCGACGAATTTGTCGTCGATTATGTCAGAGTATTTGATGAAATATAGAGAAACAGATATTCATTCTGCGAGAAATTTCCCGACGGCGGCATTGAACGCGTCGGGATTTTTGTTAGCGATGAAATGATCGCCTTTTATGAATACAAGCTGTGAATTTGGGATGCTTTTTGCGATAAGCTCGGTATGACTGCGTTTTATCATATCATGCGTACCGGCTATTACGAGTGTCGGTGCTTTTATTCTTGAAGCATCTTCTGCCGTAAGCCGTGGTTCGTTCACCATGAGTCCCAGGATCTCGGCGTTTTTAAGCGCATCGTCGCTCTTTTTCGCAAAATGCGACGCAATACGGTATCCGATCTCAATCGGAAGCTGCACACTGCGTTTCACTCCGCGGGGAAACAGATTTGCTCCGTTCAGAATAAGCTTTCCGACGTATTCGGGATATCTGAGCGCAAAGTACATTGCAATGTTCCCGCCGTCTGAAAATCCGAGTATATTCGCCTTCTCAATTCCGAGCATCATGACAAAATCATGGAGATCGTCGGCAAATCGGCTTATCGAAAGCTCACCGTCACCGCGAGGTGTCCTTCCGTGACCGCGTGTATCAGGTGCGATGACACGATAATGTACGGAAAAATATTCAAGCTGTGACGCGAAGTATTCATGACTTTCGCCGTTTCCGTGGAGCAGGAGCAGCGGAAAACCGCTTCCCCGCTCCGCGTAATAAATTTCATTCATGCATCATGCGAAAAAGGCTTCGCAAGCCATATGCATCATATAAATGTCGCTCTTCGCGGCAAGCTCAACCGGAGCATGCATCGAAAGGATCGGTACTCCGCAATCGATTACCGGCATACTCATTGCCGCAATTTCGCTCGCGACGGTGCCTGCACCTCCCTGATCAACCTTACCGTATTCGCCTGTCTGCCATGCGACGTTGTTTTCGTCGAAAATGCGTGTTATTTTGCTCACAAGCTCTGCCGAAGCATCGTTACAGCCGGATTTGCCGCGCGCGCCGGTATATTTGACGACAGCGACACCGCTGTTTATATATGCCGAATTGCGCGCCTCGTATGCATCGGCATAGCAGGGATCAAAAGCACCGCCGACATCCGCGGAAAGGCAAACGGAATTTTCGACGCAGCGCACGTAATCCGCACCCGTCTTGTCACACAATTTGCGAAGGAAGAACTCAACGCTGCGGCTTGCCATACCGGTTATACCGACGCTTCCGATTTCTTCTTTATCTGCGAACACAACTATACGTGTCTTGTCACTGTCATCCGAATCAAGCAATGCGGTAAAAGCCGGATACGCACAGATTCTGTCATCCTGACCGTAAGCGGCAATCATGCTTCTGTCAAAGCCGACATCGCGTGAGCGTTGCGCAGGAGTTGCCGAAAGTTCTGCTGTTATGAAATCCCGTTCCGTTATACCGTATTTTTCATTGAGAAGGCAAAGAATATTATGCTTTACACTTCCCTTTTCGTCGTCAAACGGCACTGAACCGTTGACAATATTGAGCGTTTCACCGGGAATTGCGTCACGAAGCGTCTTGTCATACTGATCCTTCGCGATGTGCGGCATAAGGTCGGTTATGTAGAAAACCGGATCGTCGTCGTCTTCGCCGATACAGATATCGATTTTTTCACCGTCGGCTTTATATATGACGCCGTGGAGCGACAGCGGAAGCGCCGTCCACTGATATTTTTTAAGTCCGCCGTAATAGTGTGTTTTGAAATAGCTGATTCCGGAGCTTTCAAAAAGCGGAAGCTGCTTCAGGTCAAGACGCGGCGAATCAACGTGTGCGACGATGAGACGCACACCGTTTTCCAGACTACCGCTGCCTATTCTGGCGTAAAAAACAGATTTGCAGTTGTTAACATAATACAATTTCTCGCCGCTGCTGACAGAGCAGGCTGAAAGAGGAAGAAAGCCGTTGCTTTCGGCGATATTCTTGGTATATTCCACCGCTTCTCGCTCTGTTTTCGCGTTGTCAATAAAATCCTTATACCCTTCGCAGTACTCAAATGCCTTGAGTCTCAGCGCCTCATTGCCTTTTATGGGTATTTGTCTCTCGTAAGCCAGTTCTTTTTCTGTCATCATTTCACATCTCCGATTATTGATTTGTATTTTTCGCGCGCCGCGACGACCTTGTTGACATAATTTTCGGTTTCGCGGTACGGATAAGCCTTTAGTGTTTTTCCGTCGTCGGAATCCCTGCTGTCGGCAAGCCACGACCTGACGTTGCCAATTCCGGCGTTGTATGCGGCAATCGCGGTTTCTTCATTGCCGAAATATCTTATCAGATATGAGATATAAAAGGTACCGTATCTGATTGAGTATACCGGATTGGATATCATCGTGAGTTCCGGTGTTTCCCTGAGCCTGCCGGCAACCTCTTCAAATGTCGACGGCAAAAGCTGCATCAGTCCCATTGCACCCGCCTTTGACTTTGCTGCGGGATCAAATCCGCTTTCGGTACGTATCATTGCGTATATCAACTCACGGGGAACCGAGAACTCATTGGATGCCGCCGATATTTCGTCGCTGTAAAGTATTTTATATTCGTTGTTCTTACGCAGCTTTATAAATGCAAATACGCCCAACGCAACCACGGCGACTGCAAGCACGGAATACAGTATTTTACGCATCATTGCCACCGGTTATTTGATTCAGCAATGCGGCAGCCTTTGAATCGAGTTCTTCAACCGGAATTGTTCAGAATATGAGTGCAGTATGTCAGAAGATAATCGTTACCGTGCTGATTGCGAAGTCTGTGTTCGACCTCTTCCTCCGTGATCCCGTCACGCTTCGCCGCGCGCTCAACGCAGACTGTATCGGGGGCAATGACTCCGATTATAGCACTGCACTTTTCCTGAAGTCCGGCTTCGAAAAGAAGCGGCGCGTCAATTATGATGTTCTCGGCATCCGAAGTATTAATGCGGTTATCAATTTCCCTGACAATATATTTGTGTGTTATTGAATTGAGAAGCGCCGCTTTTTCACGGTCGCAGAAAGCGCGACTCGCGAGCAGCTTGCGGTCAAGTGTGCCGTCGGCACGGATTATATCATTTCCGAACTGCTCGGAAAGTTCCGAAAGGCACGGTGAACCGGCGCCCATTACAGCGCGTGCTACCTCATCGGCATCGATTATGTCACAGCCGAGACGTCGGAATGTTTGTGCCGCAGTTGTTTTACCGCTCCCGCTTCTGCCGCAAAGCCCTATAATCCTCATATTCCGAGCGCCTCCGCAATCTCATCATCACTGACAGCTCCGTGGCGCAGAATTACAGGTTTTCCGACCAAAGATATGATCGTAGATTCGATTCCGACGGCAGTTGCCCCGCCGTCAATTATCGCGTCAACTCTCCCGTTCAGATTTTCTATTGTCTGTGTTCCTGTTGTAGGAGGCGGAAACGACGAAATGTTTGCGCTCGGTGCGGCGATCGGCACACCGGCAATTCTGATAAGTTCCATACAAATTCGGTTTGACGGAAAACGAAGTCCCACTGTCTCCATTCCCGCAGACACAACTTTACCGATGCACTGTTTTTTCGGGACTATTACCGTAAGCGGTCCCGGCGTAAATCTTGCAATGAGCTTTCGCGCCGTATCATTGAGGACGGCAATTTCTTCAGCCATTTCAATGCCGCAGATATGGCACAGCAACGCCTTATCCTGCGGTCTCATTTTTGCTTCGTATATTTTTTTGCAGGCGTTGTCATCAAGCGCATTTGCGCCGAGACCGTATACCGTTTCGGTCGGAAATGCGACAAGTCCGCTTTTTTTAATGATATCCGCACACTCGGCAAGCATTTTCATGTCCGGCGCGGTTTCGGACATGGTATATATCTTGGTATTCACAAATTATCAACTCCATGTCTGCATTATATCACGTAAGGAACGATATTGCAATTCTTTTTTTGCATAGCTATTGAAAAAACGGGTATGCAGTGGTATAATGTAATAGAATAAAATTACGGAGATTCCCCCAATGCCGATTAAAATACCACAGACGCTCCCTGCCGCCGGCATACTTGAAAGCGAAAACATTTTTGTCATGGATGTTAAGCGTGCCGATACTCAGGACATACGTCCGCTTAAGATCGCTATACTCAATCTTATGCCGACAAAAATCGTCACTGAAACACAGCTGCTGCGTCTGCTTTCTAATACACCGCTTCAAATCGACGTGACGTTGCTTACAACAGCAACGTATACGTCGAAAAACACCGATAAATCGCACCTTGACGCATTTTACAAAACATTTGACGAGGTTAAAAGTGTCAAATTCGACGGTCTCATTATTACGGGTGCTCCGGTTGAATATCTGGAATTCGACAAGGTATCCTACTGGCAAGAGCTTTGCGAAATAATCGACTGGGCAAATGCCAATGTCTTTTCAACGCTCTACGTTTGCTGGGGCGCTTTTGCGGGGCTTTATCACAACTACGGCATCGAAAAATACCCGCTCTCGGTGAAAATATCCGGAGTGTACCGCCACCATACGCTTATACCGTCGCACCCGCTCGTCAGAGGGTTTGACGAATATTTCAATGCTCCCCATTCCCGCTTTTCGTATGTACTCCGCGATGATATAATTTCGTGCAGCGATCTTGAATTGCTTGCGGAATCGGATGATGCGGGAGTTTATCTGGCAGCCTCAAAGGATATGCGCCAGATATACGTGACCGGGCATCCGGAATACGATTCCGATACGCTCAAACTAGAATACGAACGTGATATGCTCAAGGGGATATCTCCGATCGTACCAAAGAACTATTTCCCGGGAAATGATCCCTCAAAACAACCTCACAACAGCTGGCGCTCCCATGCACATCTGCTTTATTCAAATTGGCTCAACTACTGCGTCTATCAAACGACGCCTTACAATATAGAGGAAATCGGAAGGTAAAAATATCAATGAAGAGAAGAATTCTGCCCGACTTTGAAAATGAAACAATACAGGCTTATAATTTTGATGTAATAATTGTCGGAACAGGCGTTGCCGGACTTTATGCGGCACTGAATCTCGATGAGGACCTCGAGGTTGCCGTTGTGACAAAGGCAAATATTGATGAATCAAATTCATATCTCGCTCAGGGTGGAATTGCCGCTGTCATGACCGCCGATGACAACTATCACAATCATGTTGAAGATACGCTGGTCGCAGGCGCGGGTCTTTGCAACAGAGAAGCCGTTGAGGTGCTTTGCGAAGAAGGGCCCTCGGACATACACAAACTGATTGAAATGCAGGTTCCGTTTGACGTAAACGAGGACGGTGACCTTCAGATAACAAGAGAAGGCGGTCATCACCATCGCAGAATAGTCCATTGCGGCGGCGATGCGACCGGACGTGAAACAACGAAGCAACTCGGTAATATCGCGCTGACAAAAGAAAATCTGCACTTCTTCTTCGGCACATATCTTGTTGACATAATCACAAAAGACAATGCGGTTTTCGGCGCGCTTGTTCATACCGGAGACGAATATAAGCTCCTTCGAAGCAACAATATCATCGTCGCATCCGGAGGATGCGGACAGATATACAGATACACAACCAGTCCGCTCGGCTCCGTCGGCGACGGGATCGCAGCCTGTGCGCGTGCCGGTGCTGTTGTCAATGACATGGAGCTTGTACAGTTTCATCCGACAACACTCGTTTCAAAAGGCAAAGAGGACAGACTGTTTCTTATTTCCGAGGCTGTTCGCGGCGAAGGCGGTATACTTCGCAATTCCAAAGGTGAAGCTTTCATGCAAGGCAAACACGAGCTTGCCGATCTTGCACCGAGAGATATTGTGACACGCGAAATCCTGAAGGAACTTGCAAGAGTCGGTGATCCGAATGCATGGCTCGATGTTTCTTCAATGAGCGAGGAATTTTTCTCAACCCGTTTTCCGACTATATACGGCGAATGCAAAAGCCGCGGTATCAACGTGCCGCATGATATGATCCCGGTGCATCCTGCGCAGCACTATCTGATGGGCGGCGTCAAAACCGATCTCAATTCGCGTACAAACGTCAAGGGACTTTACTGCTGCGGTGAATGTGCGGAAACCGGTATTCACGGCGCTAACCGTCTCGCATCCAATTCCCTGCTTGAATGCCTGGTTTTCGGTCGCCGTGCCGCACAGTATATCAATAATAATTTCATACCGCTTGCCGATGAAATAAGTGAATATACAATCACGACCGAGCACCATACCAAGCGTCTTACACTGGATGAATATCATAAAATCGAAAGTACAGTGAAAGACACGATGTCAGATTACGTCGGTCCGATAAGAACACCGTCGGGGCTTCGTAAGGCAAAAGAAATACTGACTGCCATTTCCGATCGCCTTGATAACGCAATCCTTGAAACTCCATATGAATTCAAAGTGTTCAACGGCGTAACAAACGCACTGATGGTTGTTGATGGCGCTATCGCCCGTAAGGAAAGCGTCGGTTCGCACTACATTGTTAACGATTAGGAGAAAAGCAATGAATATATTTGATAAAATAATCACTACGTCCCTTGAAGAGGACGCGCCGAACGGCGATATAACCACTATCGCGACTGTATCTCCCGACGCAGTAATATCCGGCAGATTTGTCGCAAAAGCAGACGGAATTATATGCGGGCTGGAAATAATCGGCCGCACATTCGAAATCTGCGGAGGCGGATTTGAGCTTGAGACCTACTTCAAAGACGGTGAAGCTGTCAGAAAAGGTGACATTATTGCAAGAGTCAAGGGAAATGCCCAGACAATTCTGACCGGAGAACGCACTGCACTAAATCTGATCCAGCGTGCAAGCGGCATCGCAACACTCACTGCAGCCGCTGTTGCACAGATCAAAGGCACTTCGGCAAAAATCTGTGACACGCGCAAAACAATGCCCGGATTACGGGTACTTGACAAATACGCTGTCAGAGCGGGCGGCGGTTCGAACCACAGGTTCTGCCTTTCCGACGGCATACTCATAAAGGACAACCACATTAAAGCAGCCGGAAGCATTACTGAAGCGGTAACGCGTGCCAAGGCATATGCTCCTCATACAATAAAAGTGGAGGTTGAGGTTGAGACAATTGGCGAGCTGAAGGAGGCACTCGCCGCCAAAGCCGATATCATCATGCTCGACAATATGTCAAATGAAATGATGCGCGAGTCAGTTGCCATTGTCGCCGGAAAAGCTTTGACGGAAGCGAGCGGAAATATGGGAGAAAAAGATCTCCGAGCCGTAGCGGAAACCGGAGTTGACCTTATATCAATCGGTGCATTGACTCATTCTGTCAAAGCTCTTGACATCAGCCTTAAATTCGACTGATATATCCAAAACAATAAATTTGCCCCGCGTATGGCTCTGCATTTTGCCATACGCGGGGTTATTAATTAATATGTAACTCGCGTTATTCAGTTGCGAAGTTTGTGAAATATCCCTGAATAAGAACCACAGGTGTTCCTCTGTCGCCGCTTCCGCTGGTCAGATCACAAAGGCTGCCAATAAGGTCTGTAAGCTGGCGCGGAGTCGTTCCCTCTGACTTCATGTCTCCGACAAGACTGCCGTCTTTCTTACGTATCTGTTCTTTCATTGCATCAGCAAGCTTCTCGCCGGAAAGTGACGCAAAGTCATTGTCGGCGAAATACTTCATTTTCAGCTCATTGGGAGTACCGACAAGACGCTTTGTGTGCGCCGGAGACACAACCGGATCCGCAAGTTCCCAAATTCCGCCCACAGGGTCCTTGAAGCCACCGTCGCCATAGATAAGTACTTCAATGTTCTTACCTGTACCCGCTTTCAGCGCCGAAGCCAGATTATCGACAAATGTCTGTGTGTCTCTGGGGAAAAGCTTTACCTTGTCCTCGGTTGCCTTGTTTGAGCCGAGCAGACCGTATTCTTCGCAATACCCGCTTCCCATAACGGAAGAAGTGAGCAGCTCGTCAAGGCGGAAACTTCTCTCGGCACCTGCATTTTTCAGCAACCTTTGAGTGCGCTTACGGGTGTGTATGTCGCAGTTAAGTACGTTTCCGGTGTACTTCAAAATATAAGTCGGGTCGTTTGAGAAAATAATCTCAATGCTGTCGCCGAATGATTTGTAGTATTCGATATAGTCGACCCCGGTGAAACGATGAATTGTTTTGTCCTTGCCGAACAGCTTGCGGAATTCCTTCTCGGTAAAGCTGTCAGTATATGGGTTAACACCGGCTTCATCAAAAATATCGCGGTCAACAAGAAGATTGCCGACTTCATCGGAAGGATAAGAAAGCTGAACATAAAGCTTTTTGCACCCCATCGCAATGCCTTTGAGCACGACAGAAAAACGGTTACGGCTCATTATCGGGAAAACAATTCCCACATCTTCTCCGCCGAGTTTTGCTCTGACATCTGCGGCGATCTGATCGGTTGTTGCATAATTGCCCTGCGTTCTTGCAACCACTGCTTCTGTTACGCCGACAATATCACCGTCATTGAGGCTGAAGCCTTCGTTTTCGGAAGCCTCCTTGACGCTTGTTACAATACTGGAAACAAGATCATCTCCCTGTTGAAATATAGGGGTGATGATTCCGCGGGATGTAACTCCGGTGTATCTCATAAAAATTTTCCTTTCATACTTGACAATACTGTATGTTTATATTATAATGCTTCCGGTGGGATAAATCAAATTGATGTTTTTTATTATAGCGATAAGATACGGTTATGGCACAACTTGAACAATACAAAATATTCGCTTCCGTTGCGCAAAACAAAAGCTTCGGGAAAGCGGCTTCGGAATTATATATAACGCAGCCTGCGGTCAGCCAATCGGTAAAGCAGCTCGAAACCGAACTTGGAGTTCAGCTTTTCGTGCGTACCGCACGCGGTGCCGAGCTGACTGAAGCCGGGAAAACACTGTATGGTTATGCAGAACAGGCTCTTTCGACGCTCAGAAACGGAGAAGAACAGCTCAAAGTGCTGAAGGCTCTCGGAACCGGAACGCTCGCAATCGGCGCAAGCGATACGCTTTGCGAACACTTTCTTCTGCCGTATCTTTGCGACTTTCATAAAAAATATCCCGCAATAAAGCTGCGCATCACAAACCGGACCTCCGCCGAAACTGTCAGACTGCTGTCATACGGTCATGTCGACATAGGGTTCATTAATACACCGTGTGAGATTCCCGGAGGGCTCGCAGTGAGATATATGAAAAAGCTGTCAAGCTGTTTTGTCTTCAGCCCCGAGCACATGCCGGAGCTTTGCGGACGTGTGGTGTCAGTTGCAGAGCTCGAAAAACTGCCACTTCTGATGTTGGAACGCGAATCATCAATGCGCCGCCACACCGATTTCGCATTCAAAGAATCGGGCATAAAACTTTCGCCTCAAACAGAGCTCGGCAGCCACGATTTGCTTCTGTCATTTGCGGAAAGCGGTCTTGGCGTTGCCCTTGTCGTTGAAGAATATACCGCTTCGCATTTCACTGCCGGAACACTCGCAAAACTGCAGCTCACTTTTGAAATACCGACGCACGAAGTCGCACTGATAATGCCGGGTAAACTCCCCCTTTCTTTTGCCGCAAAAGAATTCTGTAACGGGCTTGGTGTATTATGAGTACCATTAAATTCACAGACAGACTTTTACGCCTCATTGTACCGCTGAAATGCATGGGATGCGGTGAAGTCACACTTGAAAACGTACCGTTTTGCCGCAATTGCCTGTCCGAATTCGCCGAACTCGTGAAAGCGAAGTGTCCGGTATGCGGCAGAGACAAGGAAAACTGTATCTGTGCCGGATACGGGAAAACGAAATTCCTTTTTTATTACGATACAAAGATTTCCAAACGGATCATTGCTTCAATGAAATATCATGCGACTGCTTTCAAAGCCGATTACTTCGCCGGACTTCTTATGCTGCAGCTCCCGTGCGATGCAAACTTTGATGCGGTCGTCTTCCCTCCGCGCTCAAAAAAGAACATACGCAGATATGGCTTTGATCAGTCAGAAATGATAGCGTCCGCCCTCGCAAAAAAACTATGCATTCCATGCCTTAAAGCATTACACCGCACAGGTCATCACAAGGAACAAAAGCTCCTCTCCGCAGAGCAGCGGCGAAAAAACGTAAGCGGTGCTTTTACTGCTGACGCAAAATCACTAAGTGACGTAAAAAAAGTAATACTGTTCGATGACGTCATGACAACCGGGGCGACGATAAATGAATGTACAAAGATTCTAAAAAAATCAGGAGTCAGGAAAATTACGGTGCTTACACTTGCGAGAACGCCAAAATCAAAGCGCGTCGCGTTTTCGCGCAAAAAATATTATACTTGACAATATTCAAAAAAAGTATATAATATATTTCCGGAGGCGATTTTATGAACGAAACCATCAAAACAATACTGGAACGCAGAAGCGTCAGACGCTATATGTCAATACTTCCGCCCGAGGACGATATAATGCAGATAGTTGAATGCGGGATGTATGCGGCAACGGCAAACGGCATTCAGCCATGGTTCTTCAGCGTCGTAAAAGATCGCTCGCTCCTCACCGAGATTTCCGATGATAACAAAAAACTCCTTATCGAAAAAAGCATGGATACCCCGGAGGATTTCGATTGCTTCAGAGGTGCTCCGCTTGCAATAATCGTAAGCCGCGATTCAAGCGCACCATTCGGCGAAGCTGATTGTGCCAATGCCGTTATGAATATGGCTGTCGCCGCAACATCTCTCGGAATAGGAAGCTGTTACATCGCTTCTTTCCGCCCTGCCGTGACAGAAGGCGAAAAATCCGCTGATTTCTGTGAACGTCTCGGTATTCCGCAAGGATTCGTCCCATGTTTTGCTCTTGCTTTGGGATATGCCAACGCACCGCTGCCGCCGCGCAAAGAACGTGTTCCCGGCAGAATGGTCGTAATCGGCTGAGCCTTACAGGGTCAATATCGTTGATATCATCGACATTTACAAAACGGTCTGCGAGCGTACCGCCGGCAGACCTTATATGCGGGTATGTCGGAATGGCAGACGAGCCGGTCTTAGAAACCGGTGCATATGCGTGCAGGTTCAAGTCCTGTTACCCGCACCATAACACCCGTGCACTAGCTTGCTTGGGTGTTATATTTTGCTTTTCAAATTAAACAATTTTCCGAAAACGAATCCTTTTGCAAAATATCATTATAGCGTCGTAATGCTTTTCATCATGAATTTTACAGCGCTATTATACGCACATGGGAGGAATTAAATTGCAACTATTTGATTGCTTTGCTGTTGACTCAGAAACGGCAATTGCATTTTTAATAATTGGCTGCATTATCTTTTTGCTGTCACTTATCCATATTGCCGCGAATCCTTTTTGCTATCCGTATTTTTATTATACTTTTGACGTAACCGGAAAACGCAACATAAACATTGAAGATTGCATTGAGCGATTTTTATGCAATCAATGCAACTGGCGTAACGTTTATTCGCACCAACAATTAATAGAGTGTTGGAAACGAAACCAACAAAGATATCTAGAAACGTGTAGCTTCAAGAAGCTAAGATTAAAGCAGTATAATAAAACAGTAAATGATATCAATGCGTTTTGCTTTGTTGCTACAAGAAATCAAACACGTTATAGACAGAGAAACTACGTAAAAACATCATATAGCACATCTGTAGTTGTTGCACGATATAATGTTAGTTGGCAATGGCTTTTAGACCGCCACAACTTGCTGGCACAAATTGGCTTCGAATCCACATTAAAAGAATATTATGCTCATAATCAACGAAGCATGATGACCAAAGCCTTGAGAAGGCAAATAATGCAACGTGACAATTATACTTGCAAGATTTGTGGAAAGCAAATGTTTGATGAGGTTGGACTTCAAATCGACCACATTATCCCAATCGTCAAAGGAGGAAAAACAGTGCCTTCTAATTTACGTGTTCTTTGTAGCAAATGCAATGCGAGAAAAGGATCAAAATAGCACAAATGTGCCTTTGCAATATATGATGATTTTTGCGTCAATTTTCATTGATAATACCCTGCATCAAGAAAAGCAACTTTAGTTTACTATGAAAATGGCACAAACAGCAAAGTCAGTATCTGCTATATCGATAAGCATATAACCGATATGCAACTTTGATATTTGCATTTTTGAAGTCATTGTGCTATAATGCAGTTAAACAAAGGTATTACCTTTGAAAACAGACATAAAAAATAATTAACCGGAGGAATTTGAAATGGCAAGATTTACATTACCGAGAGACATTTATCACGGCAAAGACGCCCTGGAGGCACTCAAATCATTTGAAGGCAAGCGTGCAATCGTATGCACCGGCGGCGGAAGCATGAAACGTTTCGGCTTCCTCGACAAAGTAGTATCCTATCTCCACGAAGCAGGCATGGAAGTGCAGCTCTTTGAAGGTATCGAACCCGATCCTTCCGTTGAAACCGTAATGCGCGGCGCGGAAGCAATGGAAAAGTTCCAGCCCGACTGGATCGTTGCAATCGGCGGCGGTTCCCCTATTGATGCTGCAAAGGCTATGTGGATCAAATATGAATATCCTGAGCTGACCTTCGCTGATATGTGCAAGGTATTCGGCATCCCGAAGCTCCGTCGCAAGGCGCACTTCTGCGCAATCTCCTCGACTTCCGGCACTGCAACCGAAGTTACCGCTTTCTCCATCATTACCGACTACCAGAAAGGCATCAAATATCCTATCGCTGACTTCGAAATAACTCCCGATGTCGCAATCGTTGACCCTGAGCTTGCTCATACCATGCCTCAGAAGCTCGTTGCTCACACCGGTATGGATGCAATGACTCACGCTATTGAAGCGTATGTTTCCACTGCAAACTGTGATTATACTGACCCGCTTGCTATTCATGCAATCGAAATGATTATGAATGATCTTATTCCGTCATACAACGGCGATATGAACGCCCGTGACCGTATGCACAACGCACAGTGCCTTGCAGGTATGGCTTTCTCGAACGCACTGCTCGGCATCGTTCACTCCATGGCTCACAAGACCGGTGCTGCATTCGCTGATTACGGTGCACATATAATTCACGGTGCTGCAAATGCAATGTACCTCCCGAAAGTCATCGCATTCAACGCAAAAGACCCGACTGCCAAGAAGCGTTACGGTGTAATCGTTGATTACATGGGCATCTGCGACAAATCCGCTTCCGATGATGACAAGGTTGCGGCTCTTATCAAATACCTCCGTCACATGAACGATGAGCTGAAGATTCCGCACTGCATCAAGAATTACGGTGCAGACAGCTATCCCACCGAAAACGGCTTCGTTCCCGAGAAGGTATTCCTTGAACGCCTGCCCGAGATTGCAAAGAATGCTATCGGAGACGCGTGCACAGGTTCCAACCCGCGTCAGCCCAGTCAGGAAGAAATGGAAAAGCTTCTCAAGTGCTGCTACTACGACACCGAAGTTGATTTCTGATTTGTATTCAGCCCTGCGGCTGTTGCCTCAAAAGGGCAGCAGCCGCATTTTTCACAAAAAAATCACATACCCCGAAAAAACTTCTTGACAAAAGCCAAGAAAAAGGGGTATCATTATTATCGGTAATATACCAGCGGTCGGACACAACGTCCTGCCGTTAATTATCCAAGCGAAAGTCGGAAGCTTTGCCGACTTTGTGGAAAGGAATGCTTTTATGTATAAAATCGTAACAAAAAAAAGCCTCAACCCCACCGTAACGCTCATGGAAATTGAAGCTCCGCTTGTTGCCGCCAAAGCCAAGCCCGGTCAGTTCATAATTCTCCGTGTCGATGAGGAAGGCGAAAGAATACCGCTTACGGTTGCGGGCTATGACCGCGAACGCGGAACCGTTAAGATAATCTTCCAGATCGTCGGTGCGACAACCGAAAAACTCAACCATAAGAACGAAGGGGATTTCATTCAGGATTTCGTCGGACCTCTCGGCGTACCCACCAAAGTTGATGGTCTTAAAAAGGTATGTATCGTCGGCGGTGGCGTCGGGTGCGCAATCGCTTTGCCGATTGCCCAGGAGCTTCACGCAGCCGGATGTGACGTGACCGCAATAATCGGTTTCCGTTCAAAAGACCTGTTGATTCTCGAAGATGAATTCCGCGCCGCGTCCTCAAAGCTTGTTGTAATGACCGATGACGGCTCATACGGTCGTCAAGGCAATGTTTGCGTACCGCTTAATGAAATGTTTGAAGCGGGCGAACACTTCGACGAAGTTATAACAATCGGTCCGCTTGTCATGATGAAATTCGTTGTTGCCGCAACAAAGCCGACCGGCATTCCCTGCACGGTTTCAATGAACCCGATTATGATCGACGGTACAGGTATGTGCGGCGGCTGTCGACTTACCCTGCATCGCGACGGAGAACGTGTAACGAAGTTTGCATGCGTTGACGGACCGGATTTCAACGGCTACGAGGTTGATTTTGACGAAGCAATGTCACGCGGCACGATGTACCGTGATTTTGAGCGCCACGCATACGAAGAAGCGTGCAATCTGTTCCGTAAGGAGGTCAAATAATCATGGCAAACATGAGTCTGAAAAAGAATCCGATGCCGTCGCAGGAGCCTGCAGTACGCGCACACAATTTTGACGAGGTCACAATCGGCTACTCTGCCGAAACCGCAGTAGACGAAGCGCTTCGTTGTCTCAGCTGCAAGAATATGCCTTGCGTCTCCGGATGCCCGGTAAATATTCATATACCCGAATTCATCGCAAAGGTCAAAGAAGGCGACTTTGAAGGTGCATATCAGGTAATTCACAAAACATCTTCCCTTCCCGCGGTCTGCGGACGTGTATGTCCTCAGGAAACACAGTGCGAGGCAAAGTGCGTCCGCGGAATAAAAGGCGAATCGGTAGGTATTGGTCGGCTTGAACGCTTTGTCGCTGACTGGCACAACGCTCACAGCGACACAGCACCTACGGTTGCCCCTTCAAATGGTCATCGCGTCGCGATTGTCGGTTCCGGTCCTTCCGGTCTGACATGTGCCGGTGATCTTGCGAAAAAAGGATATAAGGTCACTGTATTCGAAGCACTCCACACCGCGGGCGGCGTTCTTGTATACGGAATCCCCGAATTTCGTCTTCCGAAATCCATTGTCCGCAAGGAAGTTGAAAATCTCATTGCAATGGGCGTTGATGTCGAAACAAACGTCGTCATAGGCAAAACTCTGACGGTCGATGAACTGTTTGAAAAAGGCTTCGAAGCGGTATTCATCGGATCCGGTGCCGGACTTCCCAACTTCATGGGAATCCCGGGCGAATCGTGTAAGGGAGTCTATTCCGCAAACGAATTCCTGACACGTTCCAATCTCATGAAGGCATACCGCGAAGATCCTGATACGCCTATCATGAAAGGCGGCAAAGTTGCAGTCGTCGGCGGCGGAAATGTCGCAATGGATGCCGCGCGTACTGCTTTGAGACTCGGTGCCGAAAAGGTATACATCGTTTATCGCCGCTCCATGGAAGAACTTCCTGCACGTCGCGAAGAGGTTGAACACGCACAGGAGGAAGGCATTGAGTTCCTTCTTCTCAACAACCCCGTTGAGATTCTCGGCTATGAGAATCCCGATGATCGCCGTGACCCGAAGAACGGCTTTGTCACCGGCATGAAATGCATAAAGATGAAGCTCGGCGAACCCGATGAACGCGGACGCCGCCGCCCTATCCCGATTGAAGGCAGTGAATTTGTGCTCGACGTAAATACCGTCATAATTTCCATCGGCACATCACCCAATCCGCTTATCAAATCCACAACAGCCGGACTAGAGGTAAACAAGCACGGTGGAATAATCGTTGAGGAAGCAACAGGTGCAACCACCAAAGAAGGTGTTTATGCCGGCGGTGATGCTGTAACAGGTGCGGCAACCGTCATTTCCGCAATGGGTGCGGGTAAAACAGCCGCAAAAGCGATTGACGAATATCTCTCAAATAAATAAATACGTTTTATTTCAGGACTGCATGGGCTTTGTTTTCATGCAGTTCTTTTTCCTTTTAGACAAGAATACCTCACGGCGCATTATATCACTGACCGCCTTTCTGCCGCATGAAGCGGCAATCGGCAGACCGCCGGGAAGCTGCTGCCACTGCGACGCAATAAAAAGGTTCTCAATTCCATCCACCGCGCCCGTAATTCGAAACGGCAGACATTTTGCCGGTAGGGCAAAACTCATGAAAGAGCCTATTTCGGCACCGGTATATCGTTTGTAAGTCGCAGGGGTCCAAGCATCAATCAGTCTGAGCTTTCCGTTCAGAATAGGAAAGTCTGTAATTATGAGTTTTTCAAACAATTCCGAAAGCTCGCGCTTTTTTCTGTCATACGACATTTTGTCAGCTTCCCTCATACGTATGAACTCATTCGCCTCATTTTCATAGCAAAAAGTCATGCACTGCAACACATTTTTTCCTTCGGGCGCATAATCCGTTTCGTGAGAAAACTCGCGGAGAATAACCTGTTTGATCTCAAACGGAAAGTCGCTCTCTGACGAAAGAATATAATCTCCCTCAAACGGCAACTTGTCGACGTCACAGGCAAAAGCACATTGAAAAGCGGAAAATCTTTTAAAACGCCTGCCTTTGTATTGCCTCTCGAGTCTTTTTGGCATAGGCGCATCGATGATACTTCCGAAAGCCGCCGCCGGATCACAGGTCACGACGACATAATCAGCCGTAAGCCTTGTACCGTCTGACAAATCCACACTTTCGGCAAGAGCGCCACGACGATTTATTCTGATAACCTCTCTGTCGCACAGTACTTCACCTCCGAGTGCCGCAAATTGTTTTTCCATACGCTTAGCCATACCGCATGAACCGCCTGCCGGTATGCCGCCATTTTCGCCGCAAAACGCCGCAAACACCATAAGAAGTGCCAATGAGCCGAATTCATTTCCCCAGAATGCGCTTATAAACTTGCGTAACAATGGGTGTGAAAAACATTTTGAAAGCTCTCCCGTTGTCATTCGATAATACCTCATGAGTAACGGAATCGCATATATTCTTTGCCGTATTCCGAGTCCTTCATCATGACCATCGCCGCCGATTCCGCCTATGCGCTGCATTATATCTACAGCGTGAATCAGCCTGCGTATCTCATCACTGTCTTCGGGTGACAGTTCCAGCATCCGCTGTTCAAGTTTATTGATATCTCTGAAAAGCGAAAGTGTATCACCACCATATCCGCAGCTGTAAAGCGTATTGCCTTGTAATACCCTTACATCCCCAAGCACCCCTAATTCATTCCACATACGGTATTCTTCAGAATGCGGGTTTGTTCCTGTCAGCCAGTGGATGCAGTTGTCAATATGATATCCGTCACGTGTCCAACCGCACAGATTTCCTCCAACAGTACTGTGCTTCTCACAAATCACGGTATCGAATCCGTTGATCCGCGCGTATATACCTGCCGACATCCCGGAAACTCCACCACCTATAACTACAATACGCTTCATATTTTACTCCAATAACAGTATCAATAACACACTATTATTCCCAGGAGAGTCTGAATTACTCATAAAAAAATCGCAGAGTCGGAAACCGGCTCTGCAACATTTTTATTTTCTCAGTATTTCTTCGTGCTTATCACACAGTACGTTAATTCTATTTGTAAGCGCAGCCATATCCTTGGTACGACATCCGCGGCTTTTCTCAATAAGCGAAATCAGGCGCATACCTGCCGCATAAAGCCGCGACCATACTGCCGATGCGCTGCGCTTTCTGAATCCGGAATCGCGTTCTGCTTTTTTACGATCGCCTGATTCAAGTTGCGTAAGGGTTGCAACGTCATATGCATCGCCGCTGTATGGCGCAACCGCATCAATTCCGAGATTTTCCTTAACCGCTTCCGCAAAGCTGTCGCATACTCCGTCAGCTCCGTGATTGACAAACACTTTTTCCGGACGCTTGTTCAAAGTAGCAAGCCAATCAAGAAGCATCTGCCGGTCAGCGTGACCTGATATGCCGTCAAGCTTTTCGATATGAGCCGCAACTTTCACGCTTTCGCCGAACAGATCGACATACCCTGCTCCGTCGAGGAGCTTTCTGCCCATCGTACCTTCAACCTGATATCCCACAAAAAGAACCGTGCATTCCTGTCTCCAGAGGTTATATTTGAGATGATGGCGTATTCTTCCCGCCTCACACATACCTGATGCCGAAATAATCACTTTCGGGGTGATGTCGAAGTTTATCTGCTTTGATTCATCGCTTGAAACCGCAAGATGAAGACCCGGAAACTCAATCGGATTGACACCGCTGTCGAGTAATCCTGCCGCTTCTTCGTCAAAATAGCTTCTTAGTGTTGTCTTATAGATATTTGTTGCTTCAATTGCAAGCGGGCTGTCCAGCCACACGGGGAAATCAGTTCGTGAAAGCTTTTCGGATTTGATTTTACGTATCGTATAGAGAAGCTCCTGCGTTCTGCCCACGGCAAAAGAAGGTATAACAACGTTACCGCCACACTCAAGTGTGGAGTCGATGGTCTCCGCAAGACGATATTTCCAGTCCTCGGTGTTCTTTTCACGTATCCTGTCGCCGTAGGTAGATTCAATGACTACGACATCAGCACCGTCCGGAACAACCGGATCACGGAGAAGCGGACGGTCGGGTGTTCCGACGTCTCCGGAAAATATAACCGTGCGTGTTGCATCGTTTTCGGTCAAAGTAAGTCTTATACTCGCCGAACCAAGGAGGTGACCCGCATCATAAAAAACAGCAGAAATTCCATTGCATATCTCAATATTTTCATTGTAGTCACTTACATCAAACAGTCCCATCAATGCGTTTACATCATCGACTGTGTAAAGCGGTTCATATCCTCCACCGCCGGAGCGCTTTGCACGCCTGTTTTTCCAGACAGCTTCAGATTGCTGTATATTTGCGGAATCAGCAAGCATAATAGCACACAGATCCCTCGTTGCTGTTGTCGCGAATACCTTGCCGCTGAAACCGTTTTTCGTGAGAAGCGGCAGCTTGCCCGAATGATCAATGTGTGCGTGTGTAAGCAGAACATAGTCGATCCGAGAAGGAGATACCGAAAGCTCGCTATTTTCATATATATTCGGTCCCTGCTCCATTCCGCAGTCAATAAGAATCCTTTTTCCGCAAGCTTCAAGAAGTGTACATGAACCGGTAACTTCGTGCGCTGCGCCTATGAATGTAATCTTCATGAACAATTCCTCTTTTAATATCATATTTCAAGCAAAAATGCTGCCATTACCGCATTTGCTCTCTGTGACTCTGCCTTTTCAGGTAACATAGCGGCAAAAGCATGCGGCAGCTTTTCGTCGCCGTCTATATCAAGAAGCACATGCGTCACACCGCATTTTTCAAGCGCGTTTGCAAAATCACGGCTGTACTGCCGCAGGAAATCGCCGTTCGCGGTAACAAGAAAGCATGGCGGCAGTGACGAAGCAACCGACGGATCGTCAGGATCGGTATATTTGTAAAACGGAGTGTTTTTCCATCCCTTTCCGTAAATCATCTTTGGCAAAAACATTCCTATTTTATCCTTGCGACAGGTATAAAACATGCCGCTGATCAGACCAAGCGCCCTTATTTGAGGTATTATCGGCGAAATTCCGGCGGCAACAGCGATATCATTGTTATTCTGTATTGCCGAAAGATAGACACAAAGGTACGCTCCCGCGCTGTCGCCGCACATATACAGTCTTGACGGATCACCACCATATTCAGACGCAATTTCATCTACAAAATTCACTGCGGCGGTTATATCGCGAAGTATACTGAAGATATCATTGTCCGGTACGAGAGGATATTCAACACAAAAAACGGTGAAGCCGCGGCGACACATATCTGCACAGTACAATCGGTTGACCTCTTTCTTCCCGAGAAGCAGACCGCCTCCGTGAAGATTAACAAGCACCGGCATATGCTTTGTATTCCCTTTTTGCGTGTAAATATCCATGCGATGATACGTTTTTCCGTCACTGATGTATTCGACATTTTCAGTCAGAGAGACATCGTCAGGAAACGGATTTGCGGCATCATGTTCTTTCTGCCACCGCTCCAACTGTTTTTCCTGCTTTGCAGTCTGCATACGTATCATTTTTTCAAGCATGACATCAGCTCCTTCTCACAATCTGTTCTTGTTCATATTTTACCACGAAAGCATAAAGTGTTCAATAGCCTGAATATGAATATTTTTTTGCATCATATTGATTATACGTCCCGGCAATAAGTAATGGCATCTCTCGCAATAAAGTGCTTTGTTAATATTGACAGCGGCGCATATCGGAGTAGTTTGTCCGTCTATAAATATCCACGAAATTCAGGAATTATGCAAAAAACCTTGCATTTTAGCTTGGTTTATGCTATTATTATACCATTGTAATGCATAAATAGTGTATAATTATGCAGAGGCGATTTTTACGTATACAGATGAGGTGAATATAATGGGTACAAAAAAGACAACGGTATTCATAGACGGAGGTGCCGGCACAACAGGTCTGCGAATACACGAGCGACTGGCAACAAGAGATGACATAGAGCTTCTGACAATATCAGAAGAACAACGCAAGGATCCGTCTGCAAGACTCGAAATGCTTATTCGTTCCGACGTAACGTTCCTTTGCCTGCCGGACGATGCCGCCAAAGAAGCGGTAATTGCCGCCGGTAATGCCGACACTGTTATCATCGACACGTCGACAGCGCACCGTACCGTCGAAAGCTGGACATACGGCTTCCCGGATCTTTCCGGAGAATTCGAAGCAATGGTCAGAGAATCGAAACGCATCTCCGTTCCCGGCTGCCACGCAAGCGGATTTATCGCTCTTATATATCCTCTTATAAAATCCGGCATACTCGATACCGCAGCTTCGCTATCCTGCTTTTCCGTAACCGGATACAGCGGCGGCGGAAAAAAAATGATCGCCGAATACGAAAATCCCGACCGTGACACGCTGCTTTCCACTCCGAGGCAGTACGGGCTGACTCAGCAGCACAAACATCTAAGAGAAATGAAGTACATTACAGGGCTTGATTCATTCCCGATTTTCTGTCCGGTTGTTGCCGCCTTTTACAGCGGTATGCACGTGACGGTTCCGCTTCATTCTTCAATGCTGAAAAGCGGCTGTACCGTCGGCGATATCAAGAAAATATATAAATCCGCATACGGCGGACCTGTTGTAACATACAGCGACGATCCCGCGCAAAACGGATTCATTGCCGCCGGCACTCTTTCCGGCAAGGATTCAATGATAATATCGGTTCTCGGTAATGATGAGCGAATTATTCTTTCAGCCGTATATGATAATCTCGGAAAGGGCGCATCCGGTACGGCAATCGAATGTCTCAATCTTGTCAGCGGAAACGCCATAGACAAGGGACTTGAACTATAAACCTGAGGTAAACATAGATGAAAACAATAACAGGCGGTATATGCGCCGCAAAGGGATATAAAGCCGCAGGAATACACTGCGGAATACGCAAAAATAAATCAAAAAAGGATCTTTCCCTGATAATCAGTGAAAAACCGGCGTCTGCCGCTGCCGTGTACACAACAAATCTCGTCAAGGGAGCTCCGCTCCTTGTAACAAAAAAGCACATTTCAAACGGTGTCGCGCAGGCGATAATCTGCAACAGCGGAAACGCAAACACCTGCAATTCGAACGGAATAGAAATCGCAGAACAAACATGTAAACTTGTTGCAGAGGCACTCCAAATGGATAAAGCCGATATCGTCGTAGCTTCAACCGGCGTAATCGGTCAGCCGCTCGACATAGCGCCGATAAAAGCCGCAATTCCGTCGCTTGTCGCTTCCCTCGGCGACAATTCGGATGCAGCCGCCGAGGGAATTATGACAACAGACACAACGAAAAAAGAAATTGCAGTTGAATTTGAGCTTGACGGTAAAACCTGCCGTATAGGCGGAATAGCTAAAGGCTCCGGAATGATCCATCCGGATATGGCAACGATGCTGGTCTTTATAACCACCGACTGTGCAATCAGCTCCGAAATGCTCCGGAAAGCCCTCTCGTCCGATATAAAGGACACTTTCAATATGGTCAGTGTTGACGGGGACACATCAACAAATGACATGGTTACGGTGCTTGCAAACGGCATGGCGGGAAACATCGAAATCAACAGCGAAGGCGACGCATTCAACATTTTTATGAAAGCATTGAATACAGTTACCGGATATCTATGTCGGGCTATCGCAGGCGACGGAGAAGGCGCGACAAAACTGCTTGAATGCAAAGTGCATGGTGCGGCAGCTTCGGAAACAGCAAAGACGGTTGCCAAAAGTGTCATATGCTCTTCCCTGACAAAAGCCGCGATGTTCGGCGCAGACGCAAACTGGGGACGCGTACTATGCGCGATCGGATACAGTAAAGCGAATGTTGATGTTTCGAAAATAGATGTCGCATTCACCTCTGCAGCCGGAACAGTTGCCGTATGTAAAAACGGTGCCGGAATCACTTTTTCCGAAGAACTCGCAAAAACGATACTGACCGAAGGTGAAATCACGATTGATATCAATCTGAATTCAGGTTCATACTCTTCAACCGCATGGGGATGCGATCTCACCTACGATTATGTAAAAATCAACGGCGACTACCGTACATGAAGAAAGGAACTATTAAAATGGATATAACAAATGCACAACGCGCCCGCATACTTGTTCACGCTCTCCCTTATATACAGGATTACTCAGGAAAAATCGTAGTCATCAAATACGGCGGCAACGCCATGGTAAACGTCGACCTGAAAGACTCGGTCATGCGTGATATAATTCTTCTTTCATGCATAGGTGTCAAGGTCGTACTTGTACACGGAGGCGGCCCAGAAATCACCGAAATGCTGGGCAAACTCGGCATAGAAAGCAAATTTGTGGACGGACTTCGCGTGACAGACGATGAAACCGCCAAAGTCGTCCAGATGGTTCTTGCCGGAAAAGTGAACAAGGATCTTGTAAATCTCATCGAAAACAAAGGCGGCAAGGCAATCGGACTTTCGGGTATCGACGGTCATATGCTTGAAGCGACGCCAAAGGACAAACGTCTCGGCCGGGTAGGAGAAATAACAAACGTCAATATCAGACCTATCACCGACGTTCTTGAAAAGGGGTATATCCCCGTCGTATCGACAGTCGGTTGCGACGCTGAAGGCGGCGTCTATAATATAAATGCCGACGACGCAGCCGCAATGATTGCGGCATCGCTCGGCGCGGCAGCGCTCATCTCGATGACAGATGTAAGCGGAATTATGAAAGACAAAAACGATCCGTCGACCCTTATTCCGGTTATAAAAACAAGCTAGGCTCCCTATCTTGTCGAAAGCGGAGTGATTGCAGGCGGAATGATACCTAAAACGAGATGCTGCATCAATGCGGTCAACAGCGGTGTTGAAAGAGTATTTATAATTGACGGCAGGATACCGCATGCAATACTTATAGAAATGCTGACGAGCGAGGGTATCGGAACGATGTTCGTGAAAGGATGAGCTTATGGGAATCATCGAAAAAGACAAACAATATATCGCAAATACATACTCACGTTTTCCGGTTGTGCTCACCGAAGGAAAAGGTAGTCTTGTATATGATGAAAACGGCAAGGAATACATCGACCTTTCGTCAGGCATTGCCGTCAATACATTCGGCTACTGCGACGATTTATGGCTTGCTGCCGTGAAAAAACAGGCTGCCTCACTCCAGCACACTTCAAATCTTTACTATTCTGCCCCGTGTGTTGAACTTGCCGAAATGCTCTGTAAAAAAACAGGCATGGAAAGAGTATTTTTCTCAAATTCGGGAGCAGAAGCAAACGAATGCGCGATAAAAGCAGCGCGCAAATGGGCAGCTGCAAAAAAAGGAGCCGAATACTTCAACATTATAACGCTCGAAAACAGCTTTCACGGCAGAACGATAACAACACTTTCTGCAACCGGGCAAGCGGTTTTTCATAACGATTTTCTCCCGCTTACAAACGGATTTCTTTATTCGTCACCGGAGGACGCAACCGGGCTTGAAAAACTGCTGGTCGAAAACAAATGCG
>ERZ827440.1544-NODE-1544-length-24622-cov-12.688362_pt1 | contig 24622 bp, 21 predicted proteins | sample MGYA00519774_ERZ827440 | MGnify/ENA primary metagenome ERZ827440 (study PRJEB31778, sample SAMEA3449302) | human gut metagenome | biome: human gut; feature: human-associated habitat; material: faeces | place: United Kingdom | collected 2010/2012 ... | reverse complement strand
ATGACTTATGGAAAGTAACAATCCATGAATTCCTGCATTCTCGCGGTTTGCCGCATTGCAAGAAGGATGATTTGAAGTGCCTGATGCAGGATGCCCATGGGAAGAATGCTTTCTACATGAAAAACGGACTGTGCCAAGATTGTCAAAAGTCATTGAAAAACATCATTGACTATCAATGAGAGTCCAAACCAACCAAGATTTTTGCTTATAATTTTGTCGCAGGAGTTCCATAATAACCACACAGAACCCAAAATACAAAGTAAACTATCATCACTCTATATTCAACTATCTAAGAACTGAAAAGGTCTATTCTTAGGGTATGCCCCATTTGGGTGTACCCTAAAGAATGGACTGCTCGAAAGCAAGCATATCAAAAACAAAAAATCCCCACTTAAACAATCACTCCATATCCATGAAAGAACCTCAACCAAGTGGAAAAATAAAGAACCTTTGGCCAGATGTAAGAGTATGAACACTACACCTACTTAGTTGAGAAATGACACAGCTCTTTCCCAAACCAAAGGTAGAAAGGCTGATGTAAGCAACAAGGTTAGTGCTCGTTTGCCACTATGCAAGTATATCCTACATTTAGTCGTACATACTTGGGAGCAACCTTTCTTTAATGCAGTTGGCACTTCTCAGCCAGCCCAATTCCGACCAATATCCAACTGCTATGCAAAACATTGGTGGTAAAAATGAGAACGTCTATGACCCTCTCCCTCTATCCAACGTTTTTGGTTTATAACAATTGATCAATGCATTTAATAGTGCACCATCAATAATAAAATACATAGGTACTATCAAACAGAGATTATCCCTTGTTGTAGTGGACGATGGTCTCGTACTTGCCGATGGAACTCCATTTGGCATAAAAGTGGAGTCTTAATCCTTATTGTAGTGGAAGATGGTCTAGTACTGCGTAACCTCATCATGTTCCACGGAGCAAGATTCAAGTCTTAATCCTTATTGTAGTGGACGATGGTCTCGTACGTGTGTTAGAGAAGTTTATTAACTCTTTAAAGAATGTCTTAATCCTTATTGTAGTGGACAATGGTCTCGTACATACTGCTGAAACTATTGAAGAAGCAAGAGATAAAAGGTCTTAATCCTTGTTGTAGTGGACGATGGTCTCGTACTTAGCATGTATTGTGTCATTTACTCTTGGTATGTCAGGTCTTAATCCTTGTTGTAGTGGACGATGGTCTCGTACCCCTACTTATTAATTATTACATTTGTACACTAGTGCTGTCTTAATCCTTGTTGTAGTGGACGATGGTCTCGTACGACATCGCAACATTCGATTCCAAAGGTGAGTTTGTGTCTTAATCCTTGTTGTAGTGGACGATGGTCTCGTACAATGCTACATTTGATGGTTTCATTCGTAATGTTGAGTCTTAATCCTTGTTGTAGTGGACGATGGTCTCGTACTGTTCAGGAAGCAGTTGTTGAAGGACAGGAGTATACTGTCTTAATCCTTGTTGTAGTGGACGATGGTCTCGTACTGCTACATGCAAGAATATCAATGTGCGCTTCTATCAAGGTCTTAATCCTTGTTGTAGTGGACGATGGTCTCGTACTTCAGGCTGCATTGAACGGCAAAGCCACAGGTATCAAATGTCTTAATCCTTGTTGTAGTGGACGATGGTCTCGTACTCGACCTTATAAGACATTACTGATTATCAATAAGTTAAAGAACTTCACTAAACAAATATTCACTTTTCTTAACCGAAAATTAACTATTTCTTAGCGAGTGCAAAGGTACGACTTTTTTTCGAGATATGCAAGCCAATTATTCTTAAATATTTAGTCATTTTCTGCATAAAAATTAAACTCCATTAAACATTGAACATTCCTTGCGATAGATTGCGAATTCAACAATCAACAAAAAGAAACGCCAAACAATAAGCAAGTCGCCAAGAAGAGCATGAAAAACTTACTCAAAATTCACTTTTCAGAAACTTCTTTCACGCCCCCAGCCCTCCTATTTGTCAAACAACAAACAGTATAAAAGTCCAATAAATAAAGGAAAATGCATGAGTCCCGCATATAACTGAAAGTATACAAAAACAACAAAAAACAAGAAAAATGAGCCAGTGAAATATCTTTTCACTATATACCCTTACCTTTGCACCCAGAAAACCAAAGCACCTATGGTTTAAGTTAGGAGCACAACAAAAAGAATAAAGACTATGAATACAATGATCAAGAACATTTTAACTAGTTGGGAATCTTCCCTCATCCGCTTCCAAAAGATTGACTGCTGGAATTACTCTGAGAATCTAGCAACATTGGGCTGGTACCTACATAACAATGACTGTACAATAGAAGAGTACTACCTGATCAAGTACATCAGAGACAGCATCATCGGAGTGAACTTCAACGTAAAGAGCGTGCTGAAAGCCATCCAAAAACTCATGAACATGGAAGCAGCAAAAGAGAAAGACCTCACAACCATGCTAGTGAAAATGGATGGAAACAGAGTTGTCCTCAATGGCCAGGATGTTCGCTTCAAGAAAGAGACCGAGAAAATCTTCAAGGAGAAGCTCAAGTTCAAAAAAGGAATGCTGCTCCGTAACTTCGACATTGAGACGGAAGCTCCACATGACTCCAAAAAGGTAAGACGCATCGTGGAGAAGAGAATGTGCCAGGCCTATCACCGGATGCACAAGAAGGATGAAGGCTATAAGACCAGCAACAGAGAGAAGTACTGGATGGACAGAGCCACAGCCTTCCAACTGTACAACATCGGACAGAAGGAAAAGACTAGAAACACAAGAAGAGGCGAATCCACCCACTGGAAATGGAAGAAAGATCCTATCACCAATGAATTAGTCCTCAAAAAGAAGATGGGGTACAAAAACGAAGAATCTGCACAAAAGGCTATAGCCCAATGGAAGATTAATCACCCATATGATTCCAGAGAGATGACAGCTTACAAATGCAACTACTGCAACAAGTGGCATATCGGGCACAAATCCAACTTTCAGAATCATCCAGCTATAGACTCCATGATTCCGCAAATGAATGTATACAGTTAAAACATCAACAACAAAAATGAAGAGAAATATGAAAAAATCATTATTGATAGCAATCGCAATGCTCGCTATAACAGTATTCTCTGCTTGCACTGCTAAACAACTTCCAGAAAGCACCATCAATCTTCAGTTACAGAACTCTGTTGACAGCATTGTAAAGCAGGATATGAAGGAATTTGCTGCTCAAGAAGGTATGGTAATCGTCATGGAGACCTCCACAGGTAATCTCCGGGCAGTAGTAGGATGGAAGGAAGATAAAGGGAAAGTGGTAGAGGACACCACCCTACTCTCCAAGGCCCGTGAAACTTTCCTTTTCAGAGGGGCATCCCTGCTTGCAGCTCTGGAAACCGGAAAAGTTACGCTGGACGATATGTTTCATACTTATGCCGGTATTGATGTTATCGGACAGGATACCATCTATGACCATAACTGGCGAAAAGGTGGATATGGAGAACTGACTCTTCTGCAAGGGCTGGCATACAATTCCAGTATTGCCATTGACAAGGCTGTAGATGTGGCTTATCAAAATAAAGATGTTTTCTTGCAAAAGCTACAGCAAATGGGATTGGAGAAGGATTCTACTTTCAAAGGTTCTTGGCCTGTTTATGCTCTAGGCTTCCATCATAGAAGACCAACCAGCATGGTGAGCTTCTTCAATGCCATTGCCAATGGAGGAAAGATGGTCTGTCCAAAATTGCAGGAGGGTTCTGCCATCGTAGTAGACTCTATGATAGCCAAAAAGAAGAATATTGAATCTATGCAGAAAGCACTTAGATTCTTCGTCACAAACGGCTTGGGCAAGAAGGCAGAATCAAAAATGGTCAATGTGGCTGGCATCTCAGGAAGTATCCATACGGAAGATGGCATCTATGCAGACTTCTGCGGCTACTTCCCTATCGAGAAACCGAAATACACGGTATTCGTCAGCTATAAGAGACCAGGGACACCAGCTCCTGGAGGAAACATGGCAGGACGAACTTTCAGAAAGATAGCAGAGTTATTGGAAAAAAACATCAAATAAAAACAATACATATGGAGACTATTATTTCAACAATTGTGATTGTAGCTTGTACTTACTTCTTTACTCGAAGAAAAGTAAAGCCTATTGAACAAGAGACAGATAGTAGTACGCAACCTGAGGCTTCTGCAGACATACAGCAAGAAGAAAAGCAGGATGAACCTCCACACACCAAGGATTTGTGCATAGAGCTACTGAAGCAATTAAATTGTGAGGTAACTACTTCGAAAGAGAACGAGAACCGCTTGTATTTTGAGTATCAGGGAGAACATATTGTCATTGATGCCAGTAACGACAGCTACTTCATTGAAATGTGGGATCCATGGTGGTTAATTGTTCCATTGGATGATCTAGAGCAAATGTCTAACGTACGTAAGGCAATTAACGTAACCAACAGCTGGGGCGGAACAACCGTATATTACACCATCGAAGAAGAACAGAAATTTGTTCTCCATTCCAAACGCCAATGTATATTGCCAAAAGAATTGCCCAACGTGAAAGAATATCTAATGGCTCTACTGAATGATTTCTTTACTGTAAAAAAATGGCTGAACGAAGAAATTATTGTACAACAAAATAAAGAGAACTGAGATATCCTGTAGTTCGGCAAATATTTTATTTATAATTTTGTCGCAAATGTTCAGTAATAACCATACAGTACCCAGAATACAAAGCAAACTATCATCACGCTACAGTTCAATTATCTAAGAACTGGTAAGATCTATTCTTAGGGTATGCCCCAATTAGGTGTACCCTACAGAATGGACTGCTCATAAGCAAGCATACCTAAAACGAAAGAACTCCCCATAATTGTGCCAAAGCAGAACCCTTCAAGAACCTCAAGCAAGAAAAAAAGAAAGAACCTTTGGCCAGATGTAAGAGTATGAACACTACACCTACTTAATGGAGAAGTGACAAAGCTCTTTCACAAACCAAAGGTAGAAAGAAAGGCGCAGCTACCATCGTACCCCCTAGTCTGCCTTTCGTTGGAGCAGGTGCTGTCACTCCAAACCTTTCTTTAATGCAGTTGGCATTTCTGCGCAATCTCATTCATTGCGAATATCCAACTGCCATGCAAAACATTGGCGGTAAAAATGAGAACGTAGCTATGACCCTCTCCCTCAATCCAACGTTTCGCAATTACAAAGTTATATTTTTCCTTTGAAATCCCAACACATTGAAGCGTTAATCTTTTGTAATATTTGAATATTCCTTTTGGATTATATCAATTTATTTCTACATTTAAAAGAAAAACACCTTCGACATTAAGCTATAGTGGAACTATCGAACAGGAATCATCCCTTGTTATAACGGCCGATGGTATCATACTTTACAGTAATGAGAAGTTAAGTAGAATGATCTACCAAAAAATATACGTGCCCCTCTACGTCATATTTAAACCGATGCCTTGCATCCAGTCTCATGCTAGCTTCAATGGACGATTTCGTCGAATTTGGGAAAAACACCTTCACTTGCTGATATATTTCCATAAGCGACAATGGCTTACCGGCCAGAGACAACACCTCATAAATTTTGTCTACCATCGTCCCCCAATAGATATGCTCCCAAGATGCCAATCCATAGTAGCCTGACAGTCCAATGGATTTCACTTCCTTCATTTTAAGCAAATAAACGCGGATGGTATTAACCGTAAGATGACGATAAGTAGGACACCTTCTTAGAAAAATGTCTCTAATTTCCTCCGCTCTCATTGGTTTGCCTCTTTCTTTCAGTATATCCAGTAGCTCATAAGTAACGGAGATTTTGTTTCTTTCAGCCACAAAACCACCTTCACTATCCACTTCCAAACCAAAGATATCCAACATCAGATAAGTAAAGAATGAAATGAAATGCTCCTTACCACCTAATTTCTGAATATCCAACTCCTTTAAAAACATACTAGCCTGATAATGCTCATCCTTGAAACGAGTGGTAGCCAACAGTTCTTTCATCTTCTCAACCAGCTTGGCTATTTCTTTTGTATCAAACAGACATGCATTAACCAATATAAATCTATCTTGATAATTGTACTTTCGAAACTGCTTGTTTAAAGGATAGCAAGAATTTCTCAAAAATATCAGTTCCATCAGCCCAATGACATCCTGCAAATGCTCTTTTTCCAAGATATTCTTACAAATAGGCGAGTAGAATCCAATAAACGGCATTTCATACAAAAAGTCGTAATATTTCCAATGTCCATCCTGTGTAATTGGTTCAGTATTCTCCCCTATTGGGAAAGAAAGATACTTCTTAAGTTTATATGATTTTATATTGTAGGCTTTCATCAACTCCTGAAGAGTTCTTCTTTCTGTCCCGATTCCTCTATATTCCAAGAAAAAACACCTTCTTTCATTAAACATTCCACTATCCAGATAATCCGTAAAAAGAGTGAACATCGGATAATAACCATTTGCCCGATGAAAATCAATCACAAAGGATACCTTTTTATCCGTCATGAATGGAAACAATCCTATTGTGCATAAACAGGTATGTTCAAAGTCTATGGATGTATATGCCTCTACAAGAAAATCAAGCAAAGACAACGGATAATGATCGTTCAAGGAATGTTTAAGTTTATATTCAATGCCAAAACGATCAAATTTATCAAAGCTATGATATGTCCATGATTGGAACATGTCAACTTCATATGTCAATCTATCTTCCACAAAAGGAAATATCTGGACATCATCTATCACCTTAAAGTTTTTTTTAAAGACAGCATAATGCAATTCCAACAAGAACCTGTTCTTATTAGAAAGACGAGAATAAAGTAACGTTCCCAATGCATCTTTACCCACCTTATGCATATAATGCTTAGCATTATCATGAACATAAAGACTAAACTCGTTATGAATATCATGCATCAAATATTCCAGACAAAGTAAGAAAACATATAGGCATGAAGCTGCCCTAGGATAATTATCCACCATCGACATTAAGTGAGATCCCTTCATACAAATGAACTTCAGTATATCTAACGAAGAAGGGAATATTGCCTGAAATTCCTTGCTATCTCCAGCATTCTCACATAAATGAGCATAACAGATGACCATCTTTTGCATGATTTCATCACCACAAAATTGCTTTACCTCCAAAAGAGGATCTTGAGAATTAATCGTAGCAAAAACATGCTCCACATCATTGATAACCTTCAATCCTATCCCTGGTATTGCCCACAACTTTTTTATCCCCATAGCCTGAAGGTCTCCAACAGTGAACAGTGAAAGAGCCCACAGTTTGTTGTAAGTAAACGTTGTTATCAGCTTATCGCCTAACAATCTGTATATCGATGTATCAATAGTATACATAATCCATTTTTATATTTCATTGTTCTTGAATTTCTTGACATAAAAACCATCAAAGAAACTCACATAGTTAACAGTAAAAGTTCCATATAAAAACAGCTTACTCTTTCTTGTCAAACGTAGAATACATAGCTACCTGAAACACGTTCCTCACTTCAGAATTATCTGACTTAAGCCAAATACCATCCTTGCTAGCCACATAAACAGCCAACACCATAAGAAGAAAAGAGTACAAGCAGTTAAGCCCAACCTGAGCAGATGCCAAAGCAGCACCACCCCAGAGCAAAGGGATTACCAGAACATTTCGCCTGTTTAACCATTCATTGAAAATATATCTATTCATTATTATAAGTTTAAGCACTTTTATACAAAAGTATTAAAAATATAATAGAATACCAACTTTTCGATAGGAATTTTACTGATAATTCCTCAAAATACATGAAAATGAGGCCATTTCTTTAAAAGAAATCTATTTCAGTACCCCCTTAAAAAGTATCTCTAAGAAAAAAGCACGTTGAACTGTCCACAAGACTTTAGCACGTAGGCAGTTCAAATTAATCCTTGTTGTAGTGGACGATGGTCTCGTACAACAATGAATACGAGAAGTACGACGATGAGTTGCGCAAGTCTTAATCCTTATTGTAGTGGACAATGGTCTCGTACTTGCTTATGTCAATTTATTATAATATTGACGAAGAGTCTTAATCCTTGTTGTAATGGAAGATGGTCTCGTACTTCGTCAAGTTAGCATGGGTGCTGCAGCCATTCAGGGTCTTAATCCTTGTTGTAATGGAAGATGGTCTCGTACAACTCTATCTTTCATATACTCCGTTTTAATGAAGGAGTCTTAATCCTTGTTGTAATGGAAGATGGTCTCGTACGATTTGAGGATTCATTGCCTTTTACGGTTTTTTGTTGTCTTAATCCTTGTTGTAATGGAAGATGGTCTCGTACGCGAAATTGTTCAGCCCACAGGAGAAGTCGGTTTGGTCTTAATCCTTGTTGTAATGGAAGATGGTCTCGTACCTTTCTCTTCGTAACTTGATTAAGCCGTCTTTGGCTGGTCTTAATCCTTGTTGTAATGGAAGATGGTCTCGTACTCGACCTTATAAGACCATACTGATTATCAGTAAGTTAAAGAACTTTACTAAACAAATATTAACTTTTCTTAACCGAAAATTAACTATTCCTTAGCGGGTGCAAAGGTACGACTTTTTTCTGAGATATGCAAGCCAATTATTCTTAAATATTTAGGCCTTTTAGACCTCACAATTTAGTCTTGTTAACAACAAATCAAAAAGTTAGCCCCAAAAAGCACTCTTCAGCATAAAAGTAAACTACACCATCACAATATCATAAACCAACAAATCCAACTACAAAAAAACTATTCCTCACATATATATAATAAGGTATTATATGCACCCTAACAACAAAAAACAGGAAAAATGAGCCAGTGAAATATCATTTCACGATGTTCCCCTACCTTTGCACCCAGAAAAACCAAAGCCGCTATGGTTAAGTTGTTAGCGACACAGTTGTATCCATTCATAAAAATGGCATAAAACAAAAGAAAGTAGCAAAAAAAGGGAAAATTGAGTGAGTGAAATACCATTTCAAACTCCCACAGTACTTTTGCAAACGAAAACAGGAACAAGAAGTTAAACCCATTAAAATTGAAGAATATGAATTACGAATATCGCTACCTCATGGAATACCTCCCAAAGAGATACTCCGCTACAATGAAACAAGAGAATGACAGAGAAGTCATCTACGACTTCAAAAACGGCTACTGCAGCCTTAGCTTGATGAACACAATCGTAGAATGCATCAAGGAAATAAAAAACAAAACAGGTGGCAACAACTGGAGAGTATGCTTCATACCAGCATCCACCCACCACAAGACAGCTTGCCGCTACCAAAAGCTCGCAACCTTCATCGAGAAGGAAACAGGAATTGCCTGCGACTACCATACCATCCTGCCAATCCAGGACCAGGAATCAGGCCACATCACAGGTAAGAAGACAAACCCGGCAGAGAACTTCAACATCAAGACAAGCGACGTTGCCGGCAAGAACATCATCCTCATAGATGACGTCATCACAAGAGGCATGACATACGTGCACACAACCAACAAACTCATCAACAATGGTGCCAACATGGTAAAGGGACTCTTCCTCGCCAAAACAATCAATCCTGACTGGGTAAGACATTCAGCATAGCCCTTCAGAGAAAACAAGAGAATAAACGTTAAAACATATAAAGATCATGACAAAAGAACTCAAAATGAACGCCATCCCAATGACAGAGGATGCTGCATCAACAGTACAGGATACCAATAAACTGGAGTACGTAAACCTCATGGAATATCTCCCTTTGAGATACCCTCCAACGTTAGAGGAAGAAAAAAATCGCAGGATTGTAAGCAACTTCAAGAGGGGAAGATGCTCACCGGAACTGAAGAATCAGTTCACCGATGCAATCAAGCAGCTCAAGGAAGAACGCAAGGACGTGAAGCTGAGAGTCTGTTTCATGCCGGCCATCACTGCAGACAAGACAGCCCTCCGCTACTCACAACTGGCAACTGCCATCGAGACAGAAACAGGCATACCAAGTGACTACCATACCATCTTGCCAAAGCCAGAACTAATCACTCAGCACATGGCTACCGGGAAGACTAATCCAGCAGAGGACTTCCTCTTCAACAAGGAGCAAATCGAGGGAAAAGACATCATCCTGATAGGTGACATCATCACCACGGGAACAAACTTCACCAAGACATGCCAAAAGCTTGCAGAACTTGGAGCAAAATCAGTCATCGGCCTGTTCTTGGCAAAGACCATCATTACAAAGTAACAAAAAATTAAATCAAAAATACAATCAAAATGAAAAATTATCAATATCTCAAAGAATATCTCCCAGTGAGATACCAGGCAAATGCCCAGCAGTTGGCAGACCGTCAGACTTGCTATAACTTCAAAGACGGCTACCTCAACGACGAAGTTAAGAGTGGATTCCTGAACAAGATCCAGGAAATAACAAATGGCGAGAAAACAGGTTGGAGTATCTGCTTCATCCCTGCATCCACCAAGAGTAAGACCCAGGCACGCTACAAAAAGCTTGCAGAAGCAATCCTGGCAGCCGGCTACAAGGTAGCAATCAATGCCATCTACAATGAGCACGACCATGAAGCTGGTCACCTCACAGGAAAAACCGGCAACCCAATCGAAGGCTTCGGCTTCAACGCCAGTGACATCGCAGGAAAGAAAATCATCGTCATTGACGACATCATCACAAGAGGAAGAACCTTCCAAATGGTTGCAGAAAAGCTGGAAACCATGGGGGCAGTAAGCGTAACAGGATTGTTCCTGGCAAAGACCTTCAACCCAGATTACCATCCTTACTATGATCCGACGGACGATTACGATTCGGAAGACTACTACGATCCATCAGACTACTACGAGGAGGAAGAGACATATGACAACTACAACGGTTCATACGCCCAAGACGTAGAAGGCTGGAGCGACCAGGACATAGACGACGTTTTCGACGGCGATCCTGATGCCTATTGGAACATCGACTAGTACAAACAGAACGTGCAGCTGCATAACAGAAATAATAAAAAAGAAATAGAACATAAAGAAATATGGCACTCAATACAGAACTCATTTTGACATTGAAAAACCTCAAAGGGTGTGGAAACAAAACCGTTCTCTCCATAGCCGAGTTTGCTCCATCCCAAGTGCAAACCATCGAGGACCTATGCCACTTCTGGCCAACACTTAAGGGCAAGAAGTTCGAAAAGTATTCTGCCACTGATCTCCAGGAAGCCAACAGAAAGGCACTGACCATCATCAACGATGCAGAGAGAGAAGGTGTAGGCATCATCTCCTATTACGAAGAAGCCTTCCCTCAAATCCTGCGTGAGACCATCAATGAAGATGGCAATGCAGACGCTCCATTGCTTCTGTTCTACAGAGGCAACATCAAAGTTCTCCAAATGCCGGGCATCGCCATCATCGGTACAAGAGAACCGACAGAAGCAGGAACCCAGGCAGGAATCTACTTCGCAGAAAAGTTCGCAGAACAGGGTTTCAACATCGTATCAGGTCTTGCCATAGGATGTGACACCACCGGTCACCAGGGAGCATTGAACGTGAAGGGAACCACCACGGCATTCCTAGCCAACGGCTTGGATTGGGAATCCATCTACCCTAAAGAGAACCTGGAACTGGCCAAGAACATCGCGGAAAGCGGAGGACTGCTGCTTTCCGAGTACCCGGTAGGACAAAGAGGCAACCGCTATACCCTGGTGGAGCGTGACAGACTGCAGGCAGGACTCTCATATGCTACCATCGTCATCCAGACAGGTCTTAGAGGAGGAACCATGCATGCAGTAAATGCCACCCTCAAAGCCCGAAAGCCCCTCTTCATGATCAGATACAAGAACATGGATGGACAGGTAGGCGGAAAAGCAGAAGGCAACAAGAAGTTCCTGGAAGAAGGAAAAGCACACGCCCTGACATCAGGTTCATTCGAAGATGCCCTTGCCGTCATCAGAGAATCAGTAGAGAAGATCAACAAACCCAAAATCAAGGATTCATTATTCTAGCATATGATAAAAGGAGTGATTTTTGATCTGGACTTGACCCTTGTAGATACCACAATACTGGAAAATGCCAGAAAGATGAGAAACTGGCACGAGGCATATGGGCTAATCCCATATACCTCCATGTATGCAGGAATCCAAGAAGTCCTAGACAAGATAAAAGCACAAGGAATCAAGATGGCAATAGTCAGCACCTCACCCCGTCCCTACGTGGAAAGAATCGTTAGCCACTACCAGATTCCAGCAAGATTCATCGTTGGCTACCATGACGCCCATCCCATCAAACCTCATCCAGCCCCTATGCTAAAGGCTTTGGAGCTGATGAATGAGAAAGCAGAAGATGTTCTGAGCTTTGGAGATAGGGCAATAGACATGATTGCAGCTAAAAAAGCAGGCATAAAAGCCATTGCATGCCTTTGGGGAACTAAGGAAAAAAGTATGCTGCTTGGCACCGCATACGACCAAGCAATTAGTTCTCCACTGGAGATTCTCCCATACCTACAATGAAGATCGCAGAGACATTGAGTATGGTATGATATCCTCTCATCAGGTTCCACTAGACATCCACATTTCTAATGGAACCTTTTTAAATCACTTACACCCGAAAAATACAAAATTAGAGTAAGTGAAATACAATTCACTATTTTGCAATACCTTTGTGATCATAGCGCTCTTTTACACTTTTACGTGCCCCCTATTATAAAAAAGAGATTACTTGATACCAATATAGAACAAACTGATTCTATTTGTAGGTAATGAGTCTCTGCCCGGTCTCCCATCCACCTTTACGGTTGAGCATGTCCGGTTCATACCATTTGTTGAAAACCACATAGTCACGCTTTGGCTGACGGACGATCACAGCGTTGAACTGCACATTTGTATGGGTCTTTCTCCCCCGGAACGGAATATACTGTCCCTGGTAGGAATGAAGCCCGGACACAAAGGTTCCACCGCTATTCTGGTCAATGCCCACACTTGTAATGATGATGGTGTTGGGCACATACATCTTCCCATCGAAGCAGGAACCATAGTAGTTCCTGCAGAATATTTCCAATACATACTTGCAGTCTGCTGCCGAGAGCTGCGCCTTGCATATCCCCACATACAGGATAGCAAGAAGAAACAAAATTATCTTCTTCATATTTAAGATGTGTTAGTTATTTATTCTATCGATATCAAACAGTCACAAAATTGCGTACAACATCTACCGTGTTCATATTCAGCAGAGCAGCAGCCTTGGATTGGGTGATGATACCGCTTGCCAATGCTCTGTAAACCCTACTCTCTAACTTTGTGACCTTCTCCTTGGTAATGGAGCCTGGTTCTGATTTCTTCGTGGAATCAGCACTGCCAAGGTTCTTGCAATAATCGGAATAGTGATTTGAAGAAACAACACCGAGATATCTTGCCTTAGACATCAGAGCATCCACTGAAATGCCATACTCACTCTGTAGATATTTCAGCTCCATCAAGGCTATCTCATGACGTTTTTCACCTATTACAGAGAGGAAAACATCATGTGGAAGAAGCATTTCGTTGGCGAAGACGCTGCAAAAACGCTCTTTCTTTTTGTTATCGATACTCTCATCAAAGTAAAGAATGGCATGCGCCAATTCCTTAAGGGCAGCAAAGCGAAAGTTTTCTGTATCCATGTTGCTGTTGATGGCAATCACCGGAATGGTGTCATCCAGAATAGCATGTTGGCTTATGAATGGATCAAGAGCATCAATTTCTGCTGTGATTACGCCATTTGATTCCAAGAGATTTATCACATTGGTGATAGCTGCACTACCAATTTTCCATGCCTCACGAAGTATGGATGCAGCCTGATAGATATCAGAAAGTGTCTTTACCGGCTGTTCTGCAGGAATAGAATTGAACGAATGTTCTCTTCCACAGATATTTTCTATCTCACCAATTCGTCCAATTGTATTTTCAATGATACTGATGATAGTCATTTCTTCCCTCTTGCTCAATCCCTGCAGTTTACCATAGCGTATGTTTTTAGGAGAAGAGCTTTTGTAGCTGAAAAGATAATCCGGGTTTATCTCCAGGGCATCGCACAGGGCTATCACTATGCCACTTTTAGGCAGCATCACTTCTTTTTCATACTTGAATAGAGTTTGCTTGGTGATAATGTTGCCCATCATATCACATAGCTGCTGCATAGACAATCCTCGCATTAATCGAGCGTTATGCAATCTTTCTGCAAAGCTTTTCTTTAAGTCCATTATATTATTGTTTTGGAATAGTTACCTTTTGGCAAGAAGATTCTTACTAAGAGCCTTCTAACTTATTAGTTACTAATATTTGTTCCATAATCTTCCCCTTTTAAACGTTTAAAACGTCTTTTTGAATAAGCAAAGATACATGATCCCCCTCACATCGCCAAACTTCTTGCATTATTTTAACGCAAACGATACGTAAACACTTAGAACAACAAGCTTGCTTGATTGTTATGCAGAGGACAACTAGAAGACCAGGAAGGCAATGAACTTGATTTCCTCCTTAATAGCATTCCATTCCCATATAGTAGATCAGTTCAGATGGATTGTCTGTGCTTTTCCCGTAATATCAGTTACCACGGCGATTCCATTGTCACGAATCTCCACCTTCTCATATTTGGCATCAACAATCACTTTTCCTTTTACTGTCATAACACCCCAATGTCTGGGAATCTGTTCAAAGGCGCAATAGGCACCGACTGGTTGCGCTATACTATGGTAGAGAGGTGGCACGATAACTTTACCATCTACCTTCACACCCCATTTCTTTCCTGCTTGATACAATTCTACATGCCCTGCCTCCGACTTCTCCTGCATCAGCAATAACTCCTGTTCCTCTTGCTTTTTCCTGCGCTGCATTTCTCGCTCATAGACCAGTTTGCCAAGCCGAGGCATCGCAACCATCAAATTCTCGCTTTCTGTTTTGGGTTGATTGCAACCTATATAGGTCTTTTTCGAGCTGGAGTCAACGAAGTAATAATCCTCATGGCTGTCCATGACCACTATGCCACTGTCATATAGGTCGGCGCACAGCCAATATACATGAGTATGGTCGCCACGTAAAAAACAAACCTTTTCACTGTTTTCTTTATGCATTCGCATAGAGCCGCCATCCTCCTCTTTATAGATCCATTCCTGACAACCACTGGCTGTAGAGCGTTGAAAGTTGTAGATCAAATAATATCCATAATTCCATAGGTCATATTGGGAAGGGCGAAAAGGTAAAGCAAAGTACTCGTAAGTACGAGATCTGAAGAGACCATTATATTCGACGAACTCCCATTTGTTGATGGTGATTACCTCGGGAGCATCGTTCGCATGAATGTCCTCGTCTATGACAACCCTTGCCAAGAGATCGTAGTAACATACAGTCTTTCTGCGAGGTCGATAGAACAGGATGTTGCCATCCAACAGCTTCATGTCATAATAGTTGCCTGGTTCTATTACCTGTTCTCCTTGTCGATTCACTACCGTCATCTTTCCATCAGGCAGCTTGATGATGGCAAACTCCCCTTTGCTATCTACAAACTCACGATACTGTATCCTTTGGAGCAATTCTTCATGGCTCATCACCATCATCATTTCTGAGTCTGGATGAATCTGAATATCGTCTTGCTTCTCGTTCATCAGGAAAAACTCTCTATCCTTCGGAGTCTCCTTTCTCTTGCCAACTTTCAGCTTTCCCTCGAACATAGCATTCCAGTTCCATACTTGCGAAGGTAACCCGAACACCCGATATAGTCCTACATTATCTATAATTACGCAGTTCTTCTTTCCCTTGGCAACTCGCAATCCTCGTCCCACCATCTGCAGGTACTTGGCAAGCGACAGCGTTGGTCGAGCCAACTGTACAAACTCCACATCCGGGCAGTCAAATCCTTCCGAGAAGATGTCCACATTCACCAGCACTTGGATGTCACCTTTCTTGAAGGCTTCAATGTCTTGCTGTCTTTCTACTGCAGGTGTCTTCGAGTCTATGGCTATGGCTTTCACGCCATTTTCCTGATACAGTTTTGTGATTTTCTGAGCATGACTGATATTGATAGCATACACGATGCCCTTTCTGTCTTTGCCATATTCTTCCAAACTCTGATAGAGCCTTTCGATACTCGGTTTCTTATTCAGCAACATATCCATTTCCTTGTTCTGGTAGTCACCATCTGCTCCTCGCTTCTGTAAGGAGTCGATGAGCCGTTGCGTCATACCATCCGATTTGATGCTCACAAAATCGTATGTTGCCAATCTTCCCTTGCTGATAAACTCAGGAACACTCCACGACTGCACCAAGACATCAAACAAATCCGTGAATCCCTTACCATTCAATCGGCAAGGTGTAGCCGTCAGTCCCAGGAACTTAGCTTTCGGGAATCTCTCCCACATCTCCTTATAGGTCTTGGCAAGCGCATGGTGCGCCTCGTCAATCACTATCATTCCCGGTTCTTCCTCTATCTCGTCATAGTGTCTCATCAGCCACTGAATGGACATCGCCTTGACGGATGACAATAGGGAAGAGGTGTTTGATGCGGAATAGGAATGGAACTTTCTTACGGTTTCGTCTATCTGTGACACCAGCTCTCTTCTATGGGCTACAATCCATACTTTCTCCATTGGATTGTTGCTCACGAAAGAGTCTATAACTGCTGTTAACAGGTATGTCTTACCTGTTCCCGTTGGCATTTGTGCCATCACGGACCGATGAAGGCGCAGCGCCTTCTCAATCCGTTCCTTCATATCCTCTTGATAATCAAATAACTTTATTTCCTTCATTATTTAAGGGTCTCATTGACTTTACTCCAGTCTTTATTCATTAAATCCTCGATGATGCTATGAATCTTCAAGGCATATTTTGTTCTAGGATAATAGTATCCAAAAATGTTTCCATACTTAATCTTTGTACTGTATACCACTCTATTTGATGATGCAAGAGTGTATTACTACCGAACAGTAAAATATGACCTAAATGATTTTATATTTTCCACTTTTTCATTATTACCATTATCTCTTCCAAAGTGCATATTTTTTATACACAGTACTTTTGCGCTTGGTATCCAATGAATATTGGCTAAGACAACGCATGAAAACAATGAAAGTTCATTAGGGTCTCCATCAATATTTTCAAATTCTTTTTCAGCTAACAAACCCTTATGGGTTACAATTTTTAGAAGCCCTAACCAAATGTTCAGATGATTACCAATTTTGTTCAGATGATATTTTTCTGTCCATTCATTTGATGGCTCAACAAACTCCAAATATGGCAAATATTTTTTCTCTAAAATGAAGATGTGATCAGAAAGATATTTGCTACCACATTTGTAATTATATATATGTATATTATCGTATGAATATACTCTATCATTCTTTTTCACAAAATTGTCATTTCTTTCTACATGATAATCCCAATATACACCAAAGGAAATTATAATATAATCATTATTCAGCTTCAATTTGTCAAATGCTTTGAATAAATCTTGACTGGCAATATTTAACTGTGGTGTTGTATGTTGCAAAAATGTTGTTGCAAAGAAATGAGAAAACTTATATTTTACTCCATCACTTATATTTGTATCAATATCAACATAACTTACAGAAGGCTTATCAACAAATGCTTGATTTGGATAAAGGTGACATACAGAAGCATTTATCCGATATACTTTGGTGTTATCTGTTTTTGGATTGTTATAAAACAGTTGGTATTTATCAAGTTCAGAAGAAATTTCATTATAAATTTCTTTTTCTAACTTTTCTACGATTTTATCATCATATAGTTGATTAACTCTCAAATCTTTATCTTTTTCATCTAAACGATTTATATAATCGTCAATATAACAGTCTAAGCATTTTACTTTTTCATGATAAATTCTATTGATATTGGAAATAGCCTCAGTAATATGAACAATATCAATACATCTTAGATATTCCTTTTTAGACTCTATCTTTCTTATGCAGATTTTTAGAGCATCAATGTTATCTTTCTCCTTGTGAATATCCATTGAATTCTGAGGAGCAGCAGGAAGGCTAAACACATATCCTACTCCAAATGGATAATATTGTAAAGCATAAAGCCTATAAGTCAAAAGGGCTATATAGGTATTTGCTGCACCCAAAATTCTTCCACCAGTAATACCATTCAATTGAGGCATAGGATACCTTCTATCCAGTAGAAATGGATAGTTTTTATAAATTCCATTCAAATATGATAGCATTTCAAAACATTCCGTTAATGTTGAAGGTACCAAAGGATATACTGGTGGTTGAGATTGTGTAAAACTTAAGATTCTTTTCAATAAGGAGTATTTCCCCTGTTGAAGAAGCATCGCACAGAACATTACATGGAACTCTAAAAATCTCTTTCTCTCCTCATTATGTTGTTTAGCCTCTTCTTCTGTAAAATTTGTGTTTGTTAATGGATTTATTGTATATGTTGAAACGTTATCCATATACAAATCATATTTTTGAGATGCCTGTTCCCAATAATCCATCACCCATTCGTCTTTCCCATAAAATATTTGAAGTCGAAGATTACTCCAAAGTATAGTGTAGGTATCCTCTGATATAAAACCATCAGGATAAAGCAATGCGGTCAGAAAAGCATTACCATTATTGATAGACATCGGCTCATAATTTAACTTACATAAGTTCTCATTTATTTTAGTAATTCCATCATAGGCATAATTGTCATAGCGTACCTTTGTGCCTATATGTCCCTTATGAAACTCTGTAATATATTCAACCCATTTGTCATACACATTTCTTGCGGCATTTCGGTTTGTTGAGCGAAGAATATAACTTATCAAGTCCACCCATTCCATAAAATGAACGGATACCTTTTCCGAGGACTTTCCTACAGCTTTTTTATAATCGTTCCATATATTCTCATGTAAGGTCTCTGCATCATTATACATGCGTATTATCTCAAACAAGTGAAAGAAGCATCCTATCAAAAATATGGTAGCGATAGTTTGAATCGCTATGTAGATATAACAACATTTTGATTGGTCTAACAGAAAAGGATTAACGACCGCAATTATCAAATTGCCAACCAATAAGAAATTGAATGTAGCAAAAGCCTTCTCGTTTTTTAACCTTTTAGTTAAAAGAGACGAACCGTATTTATCATCTATTCTTTCAATGCTGGCATTTATCTGTGGGTAAGCTATACCAAATATCGCAGCAACAATAGATAGCATTCCGCTATATGTATAATTTGTAAAATCAAACATTATTTTTCTTTCTTAACTATTGCATCCAAAGTTTTCTTTATTAATCTTAATTCTGTAGTCAATAGAAAGAGTTGAGAATTCAAAGTGTCAGTTTGCGACTCTAACTGCTGATTCATTTTCTTAAGCTCAAAATACTGTTTTTTATCTATTTCAATTTTCATCGAATCTTGCATAGTTAAAAATACATCAAACTTTGTCTGCTTATCTTCGTTCTTTTTACTTTCAAAATAATTACACCCCCCTAAAGAAACGACTATAATACTAACGAGTATGCAACAAACTCTGATATTGTATCTATATAGAAAGAGTATGCATTTCTTCAATTTATTATTATTAATTTCCATAAGTTTCTTTTTCATTCTTCTCTTTCTCTGCCATTTCTGCTATCATTTCCTTCACCAGATATGAGGCTGTAAAAAAACACCCCTTTTGCTTGGCCTTTTGAAACAGAAATTTATTAAATGGGACAACTTGATATTGTTCTTTACTATTTTTGTACGATATGTATTCGTTAATAAGGACATCAAATTTTAATTTCTTGTCTACAAAAGCCTTCTCAAACATGATTAAGGTATCAATATTAACCATCAATACATCTTTCACGTGGATATTAGATGGTATATTCCGATTTCTTATTATTTCATGAAATCGGTTATTAAGGTAATAATTGAACCCCTCAATATCAAAACTACTATCGGAATAGACCAATATAGGATAGACTTGGAGCTTTTCTGAAACTCGCTCTTTACCTACAATATCAAAAAGATGCTTGTCTATATCATTTGCCAATTGTGTAATTCCCTTGGGACGACCTTTCTCATTTTCTACTAATTCATTCTCTACAGCCTTGATAATTGTATCATAATCTCCAGATGTCACAACTTTTCTGTTCAACTGTATATCCTTAAATTCAAACAAGAACACTCGCTGACCTTTATTAGCATAAAAATCTGGCAAACCATCACTGATTTTTGTCATATCCTCACCAGTTTTCTTTTCGTATCGTTTGTCAGCTAAAATTCGGTCTATTACTTTATAAAATAGATATTGTTCAGTGAACTTCTGCCCTACAAACTGCTTGATTTGCACATAGGCAGGTGTCTTCTTTGTGTCAATTAGTCCCTGTTTTTCTAATTCTTTAGCCAAATCAAACAATAGTGAATGAAAGAACTTATTCACAAAGAATTTAATATACAAAAAACAATATGTGTTATTGGCAACTTTATATAATGGCTTCTCTTGAATATTTACTTCATCTATATTATCTGGGACATTAATACAAAAGTTATCAAGAAAAGAACACATTGTAGCGGAATCACTCAAATCAATTTTTATGATATTTGTTTTCTTTTCATTGCAGATTAGTTCTGATGATAAAGAAAACAACATCAATATATATTTTGATGCAGATTCACAATGTTTTCCACGAATATATGCATCTATATAGGAAGAAAAGCGTTGATCATTAGAAGCAAAATCGACCAAAAACAATTTGCTCTTTACCAATTCTATCAAAGAAAGTTTTATGCCAAGCACAGTATTCATTCTTAGTTCAAATGGCATATAGAACTTCAACATATCATCAGCAGAGTATGTACCATCTTGATTGACTTCTTCCTTTTGAATCAAATAATCATCACAAACTATCAGATAAGCTTTAAACAAATTGCTCTTGTCATCCATACTAAGTTCTCTTCGACACGAATTATGATGCTGCAAAAGGTACTCTATGGTCTTGAGAAGTGATTGTAAATCGAAGAATTGATCCGTAGGGAAAGTTCTTTCACCAATAAAATCCGTAATCCTATGTTGTAAATCAGAATTAAATTGAAACAACAACGGTGCCATAATATGAATCTCGGTTTGATCAACTGTTAGGGAAACTTTCCGATGAACAAGGAAAGATAACCACACAATAGATTCACATGTTGGCAAATCTTTTACCAACATCTCTATAGTATCCTTTTTGTCTTTATATAACTGAGAATAGGAGATACCTCTAGCATATTTTAAAATCATATCCATAGCTATCAAATTATTTTGTGAATGTCCTGCATCAATCTGCTCAACGGACGTTTATGTATATCTTTACTTTCACTATATGTTCCCAAGAGAAACCTCTTCACATTTTCATCAGTCAAGTTAAGTTTTGTGCCTGCAAAAGATGCTTTCAAGGCTTCAATATTTTTCTTATTATAGGCATACTTTTTCCATATAGCTTCTTCTACAATATCTTTATGTTCTTGATAAATGGATGTGATATGCAACTTGTTGTCCATTGTCTCGCAGATACCATGATATTCAGGTCTGCTCTCCACGAGTTTTACAGAAAGCGACTCTCTGTTATGTGTTAAGATATAATCAGCCTCGTTCTGTGCTGGCAACTCAAAGTGAAGTACATCTAGACAGGCATCTTTATCATCCTCGTACAACCCAAAGAACTCATCATCGTCATCCCCCTTGTTTCTATTGCAAGAGAAACAACATGGCACAAGGTTGAAGAAAGAAATACACAGAAATGGATATTTAGACTTTGGTTTCCAATGGTCTGCAGTGTAATAAGCTTTACCGTTGATGTCTGTGACCGCAAAATTGGCATTGCAATACGCACAAGTTTTAACACCTATTTCTTTCAAAAACTTGGGATAAACGTAAGTTCTAATGTCTTCATACATCAAACACGTAATTAGAAGATTATGAAAAGAATCATCTTTCTTATTCCTAACTTTCAACACTTTATCTAGTAAAGACGCATCATTCCCCAATGATGTCATCAGAGTGTTATTTAATGCAGAAAAAAATGAAGGTTTCAATGTTAGCAAATCGGATTCATAGTGGTCAATAACAGTCTGTATATAGGCTTGGTACCTGCTTGAAAGAACATTGGATATTGGCGCATAGATTTTCTTACTATTAGCATCAACTCCAATTATCTCTTTCACCTGTCCTTCAGAAAAATCCTTCTTGAACTTTTGCAATTTCTTCTTAGGATTTACCAAATGCTTGGTGATTCCATAATGAAGATGCTTTAGAACTGTTTTCTTATATTCTTCAGCTATTGCATCAATTCTGCTATCAATGAATATCTTCCTCATATTCATTCTCCTCTTGTTCTAATATTGCCAGTTCTCTTTTCAATTCTGCGATGCGCTCTGCCTTTGTTTTGTCCTCCTCATCATGCCGTTTTATAGTTGGATGATCTTTATAAAATTCATCCAGCATTCGCCATAGAGTTTCCCTCAAAAGAGGATCTCCAACTTTTTCTATCAGAGCTGGAGCCAATTTCATGTTGAAACTATCACGGCTTTCATCAGCCAAACTGAGAAAAGAAATCAAACGTTTTATTTTTCTTTGTGCAAACTTCCCGATAAAGCCATTATTTAAGAAAAAACTTTGCTTCAAAATATCGTTTACATTTGCTGCAAAAGGATTAATAAGACCGCTCTTGTTTTCTGGATGTCCATCTTTCAAGTACAAAATATTTGTGTCAGGGATGTCAGACAGAATAAACGGAGAGTGAGTGGTTATCATTACATTCAAACTGCACCTGTCTTGGAAGTTCAACAGTTTGATGATACGCAAGAAATCAAAAATGAATGTTCGTTGATATTCTGGATGGAAACATAATTCCACTTCATCAAGTACGAGATTAAAGCACCTATATTTGGGCCTCCCCTTACGGACAGAACGTAAGTTGAGAAGGTGATAAAGGAGAGTACTTGTTGTGTACATAAATTGCCTTTCTCCAGAACTAAGCCTATTAAAAGAAACACTTCCTTTAACTTTACCTTTTTCATCTACTTTGTTCATGATGACTTTTGACTTGAAAAAAGAGGGAGGTAAAAGGCTCATTCTATCATATACAGACTGCTCTGTCTTAGGACAACACATCCATTCTTCGTACTGTCGATAAGTAAATCTTCGATACAACTTGTCGGCATCTGGAACATTTTTGAAATGCTTAATGAAGAAAATCGTCTGACGAACCTTTACACCGATATGCGATTTATCTTCTTTCACATGCTTTGCAAGTTGCTTATAAAGACCTTTCACCTCTTGTGGTACATCTTTGCATAGCGAATTTTCAACACCACTTATTGGCTTGAATTTACTGTACATCGGATATTTATCTGCAATAGATAGTACCTTACAAACCATATAAAGACGGGCCATCCATAAGATTTGGTGGTCATTGTTGGTAATAGGAGGCAATTGATAATTACCTAATATCAGATTTGCGACACTTCTACGATTCCGAGAATTACAGGCTTCTTTGAAAGATTTCAAAATACGGTTATACTTTCTTCCTATGCTTTCCTTTTCTGTGGCATTTTTGAAATCTTTTATCAATTTGCTTTGGTTCAATGAGTATTCAATTCTATTTAATTCATAGCCATTCAGATATTGGCCATGTTTCTCACCTTTGTCAAACTCTATTAACAGAGAAGTTATTCGATACATGGTCAATGCTGTTTCATTTCGCATATTGATAACTCCATCATCCCTATACGGATTCAGATTGATTGGACGCATGTAACCATCATTTTTATGAAAGAGGCTGTTTATCCATGTACCTTTCAGATTCTTCTTCCATTGGTTGCACTTTTTATCATACACCAAACTGTCTTCATCATAATAATCTGACGCCACGTATGCCTGTATGGAATAATTGGTAACAATGGTATAGAAAAAAGTGGAAGCTAAAATCCATATCTGCTTTTCCGTCGCATTTGTATAATCCTCATACCCTTCAAACATTTCAGTACAATGTTCTCCAAAAGCTACTTTTTTGTCACCTTCGTCTAAAGCAATATTTCTGTCGCGAACTTTTAAGATAATATTTTGATTCCCAATAGAATACTCCAAGTCTGCGTATATGCCTAAAACATACTTCAATTCATCAGCAGCAGAACATTCTACCCGACAATACATAAAAGCCGCAAGATTATTTATCATCCGAAACATCAGTTCAAGCAAAGTTGATTTACCAGAACCATTTTCACCAACTATTGTTTCCATGGTGATATTGGTTCCAAAGAATCCTACTTCTTGCTGAGTTGTAAAAACGTACTCTGTATCTTGTAAGTTCTTTTTGACTTTTTCCGAACATTCCTTATGAATTGTCAATTTCTTTACAACAAAAGATTGAATATTAGGCATAATTTAAAATGTTATTGTTAGAAAAAATGCAACGTAAGTATCCGCTCAACGCCGTATTGCATATCTCAAAAAAATATTGTACCTTTGCACGGCGGCATCATTTTTCTAATTTTGAGACAAAAAAACGCAATTTAGCCCTCCATCAGCACAAGCTAATGGAGGTTATAACTTAATTTGACTAAACATTAAATTCATTTTTATTGTTCTTCATCTTCCCTGAACTCAGGAAGAAGAGTATAATACTTATCCTCAGGCGTAGAATCTATGTGCTTC
>ERZ827440.1543-NODE-1543-length-24629-cov-3.760519_pt1 | contig 24629 bp, 22 predicted proteins | sample MGYA00519774_ERZ827440 | MGnify/ENA primary metagenome ERZ827440 (study PRJEB31778, sample SAMEA3449302) | human gut metagenome | biome: human gut; feature: human-associated habitat; material: faeces | place: United Kingdom | collected 2010/2012 ... | reverse complement strand
GGTGGCTTCGGATACACTTCCGAACTGTATCATCATGGAGGAACTTGATCTGATAGAAAGGCACTTCTTATGATTTTTGAGACACATGCACATTACGATGATGCAAAATTTGATACGGACCGGGAGATGCTGCTTGCGGAATTACCGCAGCGCGGCATTTCGCCGGTGATTAATGTAGGGTCTTCCATTGCGACGACAAAGACAACACTTTCGCTGGCGCAGGAATACCCTTTTCTTTATGCTGCGGTGGGCGTACATCCCAGTGACGTGGATGATTTAAATGAGGACACTTATGCATGGCTCAAACAGCAGACAACGCTGCAAAAGACAGTTGCGGTGGGAGAGATCGGACTGGATTATTACTGGCCGGAGCCGGACCACGAGACACAGAAGAAGTGGTTCCTGCGGCAGCTGGAACTGGCGCGTGAGATCAAAAAGCCTGTTATCATTCACTCCCGGGATGCAGCGAAGGATACCGTGGATCTCATGACGGAGGCGCACGCAGAGGAGATCGGCGGCGTAATTCACTGCTATTCCTATACGAAGGAGACGGCGAAGATTTTCCTGGATATGGGATTCTACTTCGGAATCGGCGGCGTGCTGACTTTTAAAAATGCAAAGAAACTGAAGGAAGCGGTAGAATATATCCCTATGGACCGCATCGTGCTGGAGACGGACTGCCCATATCTGGCGCCGGAACCGAACCGCGGCAAACGCAATAGCTCCCTGAACATTCCCTATGTGATCGCTGCCATGGCGCAGATCAAGGGGATCACAGAGGAAGAAGTGCGCAAGGCGGCATGGGACAATTCCCTGAAATTGTATCGAATGGATAAATAACCGGGTAAAAAGAAATGGAAGCAAGCAAAACAAAACTATTTTCAAAAGATGATCTGAAAAAACTGATCATTCCTTTATTGTTTGAACAGGCACTGGCAATCACTGTGGGCATGGCAGATACCGTCATGATCTCTTCGGCGGGCGAGGCGGCGGTCTCCGGCGTATCCCTGATCGATATGTTCAATAATCTGATCATCAGTGTGCTGGCGGCACTGGCTACCGGCGGCGCCGTGGTGACCTCCCAGTTCCTCGGAGCCGGGAAAAAAGAGGATGCATGCAAATCTGCAAAACAGTTGATCGTGTCATCGGTATGCATTACGATCGGTATATCGATTTTGGTCATGGTGTTCTGTAATGGCATCATTTCCCTGTTTTTCGGTAAAATTGAAGCGGACGTATTTCATAATGCTGTGATCTATATGATGATCTCTGCACTGTCCTTCCCGTTCCTTGCCCTGTACAATTCCTGTGCGGCGCTGTTCCGCTCCATGGGAAATTCCCAGATCACGCTGAAGGTCTCCGTGGTGGAAAATATCATTAACATCGGCGGTAATGCTTTGGGTGTTTATGTACTGGGACTGGGCGTGGCAGGTGTGGCGATTCCTTCCCTGATCTCCCGTGCAGTGGCAGGATTCATCCTATATTGTTTGCTGAAAAACCCGTCCAACGAAGTGCATTTATTAAAAGAAAGCTTCCACATCGACTGGCCGGTGATCCATAAGATTTTTTACATAGGTATCCCCAGCGGGATTGAAAATGGTATTTTCCAGCTGGGACGTGTCATTGTGGTAAGCATTATCGCGGGTTTCGGAACTGTGCAGATTGCTGCCAACGGTGTGGCGAACAGCTTGGACAGCATGGGTTGTATTGTGGGACAGGCTATGAATCTGGCAATGATCACGGTAATCGGCCGTTGCGTCGGCGCCGGAGATTCCGGTCAGGTGCGGTATTATACAAAAAAATTATTGAAGATTACATACTTGTGTACCTTTATGGTAAACAGTGTCATCCTGCTGTGTCTGTCGTGGATCCTGAAATGCTATGGATTAAGTCCGGAGACCACGCAGTTATCCTATATTCTGGTCATGATCCACAACGGTATGGCGATGTTTTTGTGGCCGGCGTCTTTTGTTCTGCCGAATATGCTTCGTGCCTGCAATGACGTACGGTTTACCATGGTGCTGTCTATTTTTTCCATGTTCGTGTTCCGTATCGGATTCAGCTATATCATCGGTGTGAACATGGGTTACGGAGCCATCGGTGTCTGGATCGCTATGGTACTGGACTGGATATTCCGTGTGATCTGTTTTGTGAGCAGATATTTGTCCGGACATTGGCTGAAGACAGCCGGACTACAGGATAACAGATAGCAACAGTTCACGGATGAACTGTTATGAGGTATAATGTGGGAAAAAGAGAGAGAGGTATGCAATATGCAGGTAGTATTGGAAAATGAAGCTTTAAAAGTAACTATCAACAGCTTTGGTGCAGAGCTTGCAAGCATTCGGGGGAAAGCAACAGATACCGAGTATCTGTGGAATGCGGATGCAAAATTCTGGAAGAGAACTGCCCCGGTACTGTTCCCCTTTGTAGGAAGTCTGAAAAATAAGGAATATCATTATGAAGGAAAGACCTATTCCATGGGTCAGCACGGCTTTGCCAGAGATATGGAGTTTGCCGTGGATGTACAGACGGCGACAGAAGCATGGTTTTCCCTACGATCCAATGAAGAAACAAAAGCAAAATTCCCGCTGGAGTTTATCCTGAAGATTGGTTATGAACTGGAAGGAAAAGAACTGAAGGTCATCTGGCAGGTGGAAAATCCGGATACGAAAACACTGTACTTTTCCATCGGAGGACACCCCGCATTTATGTGCCCTGTGGATGGAAAAGGAAAGCAGTCGGAATATTATTTTAAGTTTGATACGGACAAAGATCTGACTTACGGATTGGTGGCAGATGACGGACAAGGACTCATGGGACAGCAAAAGGATGTATTACCGGTGAAAAACGGTTATGCGCAGATCACAGAGCACCTATTTGACCGGGATGCCCTGATCGTGGAGGATCGTCAGGCTTCTGCAGTGAGCCTGTGTACTCCGGACAAAAAGCCGTATGTTACCTTAAGCTTTGATGCTCCGTTATTCGGTCTGTGGTCTCCCGCAGGCAAGGGAGCACCGTTTATCTGCATCGAGCCATGGTATGGCAGATGCGACAAGACGACCTTTGACGGCAGCTTAGAGCAACGGGAGTACAGTAATACCCTGCAGGCAGGAGAGGTATTCCGCAAGGAGTACACTATCACAATAGTATAATTACGAGAAAGCGAAAAAGCTTCTGAAAAAAGCTTCGGGCACAGAAAAAGATTGTGCCCGGAGCTTTTCTTATGCTGCTATTCAATATAAATTTATCGAATATCAATAAATTTATATTGACATTCGTATAATAGAGTGATATGTTAAGGCTACCAAGAAGGAAAGAGGTATTCATTATGGAGAAGAGAGAGTTGTCGGAAAAGGAACTGCGGGAGAAAAAGTTATCTCTGGCAAAGGGGACGAAGTACCTGCTGGATTTTATGTTCTATGCGGGAATCCTGGTGACGATAAGTCTGCCGCTTAGTCTCAAATACATAGGAAAGTATCTGGAGGCGGTGGAGGAGCATTACCTTCCGGCAGTGATCATATTCGCCATCCTGGGTGTGCTGGCATTATTGTTGGTCAATGAACTGCGCAAGATGTTTGGCACGGTGCTTGCGGAGAACTGCTTTGTACCGGAAAATGTGGCGAGCCTTAGGAGAATGGGAGACTTAAGTTTTTTCATCGCGGCCATGAGCGCTGTGAGATGTGTGGTGTACCTGACCATTGCCATGCTGGTGATCATTCTGGTATTTATCATTGCAGGCATGTTCAGCAAAGTGCTGGCGATGGTATTTGAAGAAGCCGTGCGCTACAAGGAAGAAAACGACTTAACGATCTAAAAATTCAGTCACAAAGTGATAGAGCGTGTGATACGCGACTATGTAAATGACGCCGGCTGAACGGAAATTCAAAATTAGAAAGGCATCTATTATGGGAATCATTGTAAATCTGGATGTAATGATGGCAAAGCGGAAGATCAGCCTGACGGAACTGGCGAATCAGGTGGATCTGACACAGGCAAATTTATCCATCCTGAAAAATAATAAAGCAAAAGCCATACGTTTCTCTACACTGGAATCCATCTGTGAGGTGCTGCATTGCCAGCCCGGAGATATTCTGGAGTATGTAGAAGACACAAAAGAAGAGGAAACCAAATAAAACCTGAGAGGGGGAGATCATAATGCAGGAAAATACAGTAGTACAGGAAACAAATACAATAAATCAGGAACAGATTTCCGGGCAGAATGTAGTCCGGGTAGTGGAAAAAACAGAGACTGTGGAGACAAAGCGCTTGCAGGAGCACTATAATTTCTTCGGACCGGTGACTTTTCTCTATGCCGTATTCTATGCATTTTGTATGTTCCGGAACGGCTCGGGGATCACTTTCCCTTTTTTTCTCGCAGGCACTTTACTGTATTTTGTCTTCTCGCTGTCAAAACTAGAGATTACCTTGAAAAAAGGGAGCGCCTTTTATATGGTCAGCATTCTGCTGCTGGGGGTATCCACCTTCTGCACCGACGGATGGGCGATCATAGGTCTGAACAAGCTGGCGGTGTTTCTGTTAGTAATGTGTCTGCTGCTGAATCAATATTTTGATACCACAAAGTGGAAGCTTGGGAAATATGTGGGGAGCATCTGTCAATTGGTGGTTATGAGCTTCGGGGAACTGGGGAAGCCTTTTTCCGATGGCAAAGCCTATTTTCGTGAAAAGGGAAAAGTAAATAAGAAGGTATGGTACGGACTGCTGGGAGTGGTGATCGCACTGCCCATTCTGCTCATTGCCGCCGGACTGTTAAGTTCTGCCGATGCGGTATTCCGTAAGATGACAATGGATTTCATGAACTGGATCCGTCCGGGCAATGTATTTAACGTAGTCATCCGGGTAACGTTTCTGTTCTTTACTTCCTATGCACTGACTTCCTACCTGTGTAAGCGAAGCATCCCGGAAGAAGTGAAGGATCGCAGAAAGGGTGAGCCGGTACTGGCAATTACGATTATGTCACTGCTGTCACTATTGTATCTGCTGTTTTCCGGTATTCAGATCTTCGGATTGTTCTTAGGAAAAATGCAGCTGCCGGAGGGCTATACTTACGCACAGTATGCAAGAGAGGGCTTTTTCCAGCTGCTGGCTGTCAGCATTCTGAACCTGATCCTGGTATTGGTGTGCCTCAGCTTTTTTAGGGAGAGTAGGGTACTGAAAGTGATTATGACGATTATGTCATTATGTACTTTTATCATGATCGCGTCCAGCGTAATGCGTATGATCATTTACATCCGGTATTATTATCTGACTTTCCTGCGGATCTTCGTATTGTGGATGCTGGCGGTATTATTCGTCATGTTTATCGGAGTACTGATCAACATTTACAGGGAAAGCTTCCCTCTGTTCCGCTATGGTGTCGTGATGGTGACCGTTCTGTACCTGGCATTGTCCTTCAGCCATCCCGACTATATTATAGCCAGAGTGAATATTGCCAATGCACCCGGCGCAGACTTCTCTTATCTGAGTGATCTCAGTGCGGATGCGGCACCGGTCATTATTCCTTATATGGAGAGTCTTGGGTATGATTTTGGCGCCTATGAACTGGAGAGACCCACAGATATTATGAGCGAAGATACGCAGGCTCAGTGGTGGGGGAGTTATCAGCCGAAAGGATTCGGATATTATTACCTGAACCATAATAAGAAGCGTCTGGATCAGACATCTCTGCGGACATTTAATATTTCCAGATATATGGCACGGAAACAGATAGAGGCAAGAATCGATGGAAAATAAAGAAATGAATACGGAAAAAATAAAGTTTTATAAAAAGCATCCGGTGTTGCTTGCATGGCTGATTTCTATATTTATCGGACTGGGCTATGCGCTTTTTACGATCATAGCCTCTGTTATTCATTATGAGCAAAGAGATTATGTATGGGAGATCATTAAGGCTTTTACAGAAATGTTTACCTGGGCAATTTTAATGGGAGCGGTACTGGTATTTCCTGTGGTGCTGACGATCAGCGAAGGAATCTGCCTGATCAGTGAAGCATGGGAACGTCCGGTGAAGGGAGCCTGGCTGTTTGACCAGCATGTATTTTGGCTGGGCGGATTCTATGAACTTTGTTATTTGGGGTTGATTATGGATGTGACATCCGCTGACTGGCAGACGCAGTTAAGCAATTCCAATAAACATACACCGATTTACAGCGGTTCCATGGTTACTTTTATAGTACTCCTGCTGCTGGCATTTATAGGGTATGAGATTCTGCAGAGCATTCCGCTTCGGAAGCTGCCGCCCCTTGTGACAGTCCTGTCGATTTCCGCAATGTACCTGGGATTGTTAGAACTGATTCTGTTCACAGTACAGATATTCAAGCCGACGATTTTGCTTGATGGATATTTGTTATTATTTCCACTGTGCTGTGTGCTGCTAGTGGTGCGACTGCTTCTGAAGAAAATACGGGAGTGGAATGCACTGATGCAGAATGCGGAGGCGGAACACTTTGGGACGGGGAAGATTTATCAGAATCCCATGCTGCGTTGGTGTGACAGCATATTGCGGAAGGCTGCATGGTGGCCGGTGCTGGGACTGGTATTGATGTTCCCACTGTTGGGAATCCTGATCGCAATCCTCATGCTGTTTGGACAGGCACCGGATTCTGTGATTAAAGCATTCACGGAGACCAGCGACTGGAATCTGTCTCTCAGGCAGGCACCGCAGAATGTCATGTATGATGAACATTATCTCTGCACGGTAGCTGCCGGCGGTCATGAAAAGGTCGTAAAGCCTATTCGCCTGGGGAGGCGGCATGGGCATGAAGTGATCGTGAACCGTCAGTTGTGCATCGCCAATGCTTTTGAACAGGTGTTGGAAGAACGGACTCCCGGCTTACACCGGGCGCTGCGTCATTTTTATGATACTTACGGGTTCCCTGTGGCGAGACTGATCCACAGCCGGTACACGGCGGATCTGGTGTATTTTATCATGAAACCTTTAGAATGGATCTTCCTGTGTGTGCTGTATCTGACAGACGCCCATCCCGAGAACCGCATTGCTGTGCAGTATACCGGGAAGACGGCGGCGCAGGTGGAAGAGTTGTATTTGTAAAAATAGTGGCGTACGATGCAACTATGATGCAATGGTATGTTAAATTCTTTACTGTAATGGACGGGGGAAGCGTTCGGTTACAATAAATACATAAGGAGAGATACCAAATGAGGGGCAAATTAATAGTTATCACAGGAGTTATGGCACTGGGGTTGTCTGCCTGCGGAGCACAGGGGAGTGATCCGGTGGGAGGGAGTAGTAGTTCAGAGGTTATCGGATCCGCAGAGGCTGCGGTAACGGAAGAGAGCACTTCAGAGACTGGTGAATCCATGGAAGCGACAGTATCCACGGAGACTGTTTCCGACACTACGGCATCCACGACAGGTCCTTCTTACGAAGATGAGGACGCATGGCTTCCCTGGGAAGACTACGGGGAATGTTCCAACACTGTGAAAGACTTCTACAATGACGATGAGAAAAAGACCTATTACTACGAAATGGATGAGTTCTTTTTTTCCGATGAGAAATATGCCAAAGTGAATGATTATCTGCAGCAGATGTATGATAATTACAGAACCCAATATGAGGAGGAAGGGGAGAATCACACCGGAGCGTATGAGTTAGTGGATGAAACTCTTTCCGAGGGACAGCGATACGATGATAATTATCTGGTATTCAATGGCATTACTTTAGCGGATGACGAGTATGTCAGCCTGCATTTTAATGACACGGTTTATTATGCAGGAGCAGCGCATCCATTATCCTATTACATACCCGTGACGATCTCCGTTGCCACCGGCGAAGAAGTCACCCCGGAAGAAGTTTTGGGGAAGACCTGGGACGAGATCCGGGCAGCAGGCTCTATTGAAGAAGAAAACGAAGAAAATTTTAATGCCGATTACGGCTTTTACATCACAGAGAAGGAACTGTGTTATCTCTATCGCACTAATTTCTTTGTAGAAGAGATTCGGATTTCCCGGTAAAAGAACCGGATTGAACTGGCAGGGCAGAAGAGGTATACTTATTTCCGGAAACGGATGGAGGTACCGGGATGGAAAAGTTTACCCCTTCAGAGCTTTGTGCAGACATTAAGATCTATGATTATAAGAAAAAAGTAAAATATGATGAGAAATCCCTGGTGATTTTTGAGAAAACAGGGAAAATGATAACAGCCGGAAAAGAGTGTGAGGGCATGCTTTACACTCTTCCGGCTGATTCTATTGGCTTTTCTCCGATCGTGTTGGGAAGAGTCAGCGACTATACCTGTGCGGAAAAGATGCTAAAGCAGATGCTGTGTCGGTATCTGGGCAAGCCTGTTTTTGCGGGATACGGAGAGGGGCTTATTTTTGTTCACGAGAAGCTGAACGAAGTGGAAATGAAAGCCTATTTCGATCTTCTGTATCAGGCGGGAGCCAAAAATGTGGTCTATGCGGATGAAAGTGTGAAAGGAATCCCGGAGGGAACTCCCTGGGAGGATGTGATCTGGGGAATGAAGAACACTTATAAAAATCTTCGTTTTGCAGTAGAGATCACGAAGGAACAGCCCATGGATTACCTCAGATATTCGCTGGCGCAGTTGGCAGAGAACTGTAAGCGGTGGGGACTGGAAGAGGAAATGTCAAAATTGTATATTTAAGGAAATAGGCTAAGGGTAAATGATTTTATTTATCCTTAGCCTAAATTATTAGCTTTGTTGATAATAATTATGCCGGTAAAGATGATCGTCTACCTGCTGCGCCAGGTGATTCATTTCTTCTTGTGCATCAGCACCCATGGCAATATTATAAAACGCATAGGAAAACTGCTTACTGAAGAAAGGATATGCGGGGGTCTGCGGTCTGGTAAAAGAGGTATTCCGTAATTGTGAAAATAAAATATTGCTGTTGCCGGAACCGGCCTGAAAGCTGTCCATTACGTCATAAATCTCTTTTAAAACAGGAATACCCGTTAACTGACTGATCTTCAACTGGTTCTGCAGACTGAAAACATAACGGATAAATTCACAACATTCCCTGGGATATTGTGTCTGTCTGGACATGCATAATCCCCAGCTTCCGTGGGGAGAAGCTGCTTTTATACCATGGGGAAGAGGGATTATGTCGATATTACTGTTCCTTTTTTGCGATTGAAAATAGGCACTGGGCAGGGAAAGACTCATGGCAAAGTTTTCAGGAAAATCGGCACTGAGATCCTCCACGTGGGTATAATGATATTTATGAAATAATTCGCCCAGCCAATTCATAGCAGCGACGGAAGCCGGAGAGTTAATATATCCAGAGGTTGCCGTCAGCGTATCGTTAAAAAAACTGCCATTGTTTTGCACGATAAATGGCAATCCTGCATAGCTGTTCCATTCTCCGGATTTTGGAGAAAGACCACGTCCGGAGTCCATAAGCAAAGGATAGGGAAAAGAGGTTTTGGCCTGTATTGTATGGCAGACATTCAGAAACTCATCCCAGCTCCAGGCATCTTCCGCAGAAGTCGGAATGCGGATACCAAGGGAATGGAACAACTCCTTGTTATACAGAATACATAAAGTGGATTCCGTATAACCCAGATGATATAGTTTTCCCTGATAGGTTCCCTGTGTCACAATGGGAGACAGAAAAGAGGATAGGAAAGACGAATCCATATATCCATCAAACGGCAGCAGAGAATTCATATATGCCCAATAGGGGACATCAGGACCGTCCAGGGACAGAATATCCGGTGCATTTCCACTGGTAAAGCTTTGCAACAGCGAGTCACGCAGAGGAGCCTTATCGTTGGTGAGAAAAGTCGGTGTTACGAAAAAACCGGAAGATGTCAGATTAAACTGTTCAATCAGAGAAATCCAAAAATGTTTTTCATTATCTTCCATAGGACATAAATAAATAGAAAGGTTTATTTTATCTTTGGAGCGGTCTGCTACAAAAGTGCCTTTTCCTTGCTGCCGTATAATATATCCTTCAGATTCCAGACATTTCAGGGCTTGTGTAATAGTGCTTTTACTTACATTTAAAGTACGCATTAATTCATTATCGGAAGGGATGAGATCGCCGGGACGATAATATCCGCTTTCGATTTTCTGGACAAATTCATTTTTTATAAGCATGTATTTTGGTGTTCTGGTATTCATAAAATCCCCCATATTTTGAAAAATGATTGACAATATATTTTCGTTATGCTAATATCATAGCATAAGTTATTCGAACAAACAAGATTAAATAAAAAAACTCTCTGCAAAAGCAGAGAGTTAAAAAATAAAACAAGTTATTCGAACAACCGAACAACTAAAAGGAGGAGAAGATGAAAAAGACATTTTCAAAAGAGAAATTATTTGACAGAACACCGCGGGTCTTTAAGCGGGATGCAACGGAAGTCCGTTTTTTGCTGGGCGGAATCGGAACAGGTAATTTCTCTGTAAATTCAAGAGGAAAGTTCCTTGACTGGGAAATCTTTAACTGGCCTTCGAAAAATACGAAATTTCCCCTTTCCTTTTTTGCAATTCGTACGGAAAACAAAGAACTGGAAAAACCTATATCGAAAATTCTGGAATCGAGAATGGTTCCGCCATATACCAGCTCGCACGGATACCTTCAGGCTGAATTAGTAAATCTGCCAAGAATGGAAGATTCGGAACTGATTTGTGAATATCCTTTTGCAAGGGTGAATTTCAAAGATTCCGAATTGCCCGTAAAAGTGTCAATGGAAGCATATACACCGTTTATTCCTTTAAATACAGATGATTCCAGTATTCCCTGTGCAATTATCCGATACACGGTGAAAAATATTGCAGACTGTCCGACCAAAGTAAGCCTGGTAGGTACGCTTCCCAATGCATCCGGGTTTGAGGGATATGATGTTATTGAGAACCTGAAGCTGGCCGACAGCGTAAAAAATGAATATCGGGAATTTGATGATGTGAAGGGATTGTATTATTCACCCGAACATTTGAAAGAGGATCATTTACGGTATGGGAACATGGCGATTCTGACCAGTGGATCCAATGTAACCTATAAAACACAATGGTTTGACGGCGAATGGGTGGATGGAATACAGGATTTCTGGGATGACTTTACCAGTGATGGACTTTTGGAAAAAGAGACCGTATCTGACAGTGTGGGATGTGAATTTGCACAATTTCATAATTTCAGTTTCCTGAAAAGAAGAGAAAAGATCGGATCCATCGGAGCCTGGGAAGAACTTCAGCCGGGAGAAGAAAGAACTTTTGAATTTGTCATTACATGGTATTTCCCTAACAGAGTAAAGGCATGGATCGAATTTGATGAGGACTACGAGAAATTCCAGCGCGGTGAATACGGAACAGTGAGAAATTACTATGCAACAAAATTTACAGATGCATGGGATGTAGCAAAATATGTATACCATAATAAGGAACGACTGGAATCAGACAGCAGAAAATTTGCCGATGCTATGTTCCATAAGACTACATTACCCTATTATGTGATTGATGCTCTGACTGCAAACATTACGAATCTTCGAAGTAATTTATGTTTCCGGCTGGAAGACGGAACCTTTGCCGGATTTGAAGGAATACGTGACTACATAGGCTGCGGTTACGGTAGTGTGCCTCATGTATGGAATTATGCACAGACGGTTGCTTTTCTGTTCCCGGATCTTGAAAAAACTATGCGTAATGTAGAATTTTTGAGAGAAACAGATGAGACAGGATGCATGTCTACACGAATGTTTTCCGTATTTGATCAGGAACGGTATGCAATGGTTCCGGCCTGTGATGGAGAACTTGGAAGTGTTGTTCGTGTCTACCGGGATTTCAAGAATCTTGGGGATGTGGAATTTTTGAAGACCATTTGGCCCAAAGTAGTGTTGGCAATGGAATATGCCCTGAAACAATGGGATCTGGATGGAGATGATGTACTGGACGGTCAGCAGAATACAACCTATGATATTGAATTTTACGGACCGAATCCCATGACGGACAGTATTTTCCTGGCAGCATTGAAATGCTGTGAAGAGATGGCTGAGATCGTAGGAGACGAAGAACATCACCAGCTATACGCAGATGCTTATGAAAAAGGAGCTGCAAGAGCCGACCAACTGATGTTTGACGGGGAATATTATATTCAGGTACAGAAGGAGATTGATAAATATAAATATCAATTCGGAAAAGGCTGCCTGTCAGATCAGCTTCTCGGACAGTTCCTGGCATATATGGCCGGAATCGGGGAAATTTTACCGAAAGAGCATGTAAAATCTGCTATGGAATCCGTATTCAAGTATAATTACAAAACGGATTTTTATCATACGGACAGTGTGCACAGAGCATATGCAATCAATGAAGAGCATGGAATGGTAGTAGCTACCTGGCCGAAAGGCGGCAGGCCTAAATTCCCGTTATCCTATGCCGGAGAGGTGTGGACAGGAGTAGAGTATGAAGTAGCCGTTAATCTGATTTATTCAGGTTGTGTAGAGGAAGGTCTGACGGTGGTAAAGTCAATTCGGGATCGTTATGACGGATACAAGAGGAATCCGTTCAGCGAGATCGAGTCCGGTCATCATTATTGCAGAGCAATGGCAAGCTGGGGAGTGCTGAATGCATTATTGGGACTGCAAAGTGATATGTATCGCGGAACCTTGTCATTCCATCCTGCAATAGAAGGTGAAATGTCCAGCTTCTTCATTTGTGGAAAAGCATGGGGTATCTACAGTCAGAAGGAAGAGAATGGGAAAATGTGCAAACATATTGACATCCTATATGGGACGTTAGATGATATTCATGTACAAGAATAAGGAGGGTACAATTATGATGAAAAAGTATTGGAGAAAAATGATGGCACTGACTTGTGCGGCCGCTATGCTGTTTACAATGGCAGGATGCGGAAATGCAGAAGGGACTGAAGGCGGTGCAGAGACGATGGAAAGCTCTACGACCGCAGATGAGTCCGGACAGATTACGATCGAGTTTGCAGAGCATGTTGCTGATATTCAGGCACAGGAGCCGCATCTGCAGAAGATTATCACCGCCTTTGAAGAAAGCCATCCGGGGATTAAAATTGATATTACGGGCAAAGAAGTGTCCGAGCATAATACACAGATGACTTTACTGGCAGGAGAAAATAAGCTTCCGGATGTATTTTGGCTGGAGCAGGCAACCGCAAAGGAGTTTGCACAGAATGGGTATTTATATGATCTGACGGATGCATTGGATCAGTATGGTATCAATGACAGCCTTCTTCCCGGACTGGTGCATTCATGTACCGTTGACGGCAAAGATGTGGGAATGCCCAGTGAAGTTATGATGGTAGGATTTTATTATAACAAAGATCTCTTCCAGCAGGCAGGAATCGAAGAAGTGCCTGTTACCTATGAAGAGTTCCTGGATGTGGTAGATAAGCTGAATGCAGCCGGAATCACACCGCTGACCGTGGGGGCGCAGGATAATTACAGTATCTGGGCATTCGAGACAATGCTGGCAAGATATGGATTCTTTGAAAAGCTTGACGGTCTGAAGGATGGAAGCATTTCCTGGAATAACGAAGACTTTATTCACTATTTTGAAAAAGTAGAAGAAATGCGTGAAAAAGGAACTTTTACAAAGGACATTTCCAATATTGGATATTTTGAAGCAAAAGAGCAGTTCCTGGGTGGAAATGCAGCAATGTTCAATTCCGGAGCATGGGATATCGGTGATTTTGAGGGAAGTGATATGGCTTCTAAAATCGGATTTTTCTGGGGACCTACCTTTTCCGACAGCCAGTATGAGCAGCAGATCGGAATCAAGGCATCCGGCGGTGTTTATGTAGTATCTTCAAAGGCAGCAGAAGATCCTGCGTTGTTAGATGCAATTATGCAGTTCTGGCAGTTCTATTACGGCGAAGAGGGAACCAGGATCATTGCCGAGGATACCGCGGCATTACCGTGCTCTACATATAATGGACAGATTGATGAGAGCCAACATCCTGTACTTTCCACGATGATCACGGCATTAAATGATGATTGGAAAGCAGTAACGGAGCCGTTTAATTCACTTTCATCCAATGTGGCATATGGATATTTTGATGCTACCTTCGGTGTTATGACCGGCGTTTACACACCGGAAGAAGCAGCTGATTATGTAGAAAATTTACAAAGTGCTGAAAGATAAAATCAAAGGAACGGTATGAAATTAAGTAATACCGCTCTTTTCTATAGAATGGAAAGGGAGAAAGCTATGTATTGGTTGAGTACAAAGAAAGCAAAAATCATTATGCTGCTTCCGACTCTTATGATTTATGCAGTATTTATTATTATTCCTGTGTTTATCGCAATTTATTATAGCTTTACGGACTACAGTGGTCTTGGAAAAGCATCCTTTGTGGGAATAAAAAACTATATTGCTATGTTCCATGATAAGCTATTTCTGATCGCATTGAAAAATACATTTTTAGTATTGTTATTCAGTGTGATATTCCTGATCGTTGGATCTTTTATGGCAGCATTATTGATGAACAAGAATTTTCATGGAAACGCATTTTTTAAAATGGTGATTTTTGCTCCCTACGTCATAGCACCTATTATCATAGGAATTATCTGGGGATATATCCTGAATCCTAATTATGGGCTGGTAAATAGTGTATTGCGTAAAATAGGACTGGATATGCTTGCGATTGAATGGATCGGTGGAACTAAATGGTCTCCATTGTCGTTGGCAATGGTATTCACATGGCAGGTACTGGGTTTCCATGGAACTATTTTTTTATCCGGAATCAAAGCAATACCGGGAGATATTTACGAAGCTTGTGATATTGATGGAGCCAATTTGTTACAACGCTTGTTTTATGTGACAATTCCTATGCTGAAAGAGACCTTTATTATTAATATTGTTCTGGTGGTAACAGGCGTATTTAAAATATATGAACTGGTATATCAGATGACAGGCGGAGGACCTGCTCATCAGTCGGAGCTGCTTACCTCATATATGTATTTTACAGTATTTACATCCAGAAGGTATGGATATGGAATGGCAATTGCGGTTGCAATTCTGTTACTTTCAATTCTGGGCTCGTTTTCCTATATTAAGATCACAACGAGGAAGCAAAGGAGTTAAACATGAGAAACAAGAGAATATCGATAAAAAAAGTCATTTTTTACATATGTCTGCTGGGATTGATTATTCTTTTGGTCATGCCCATACTGTGGGCTATGTTGCTTTCATTAAAGACAAATAATGAGATTGTCAACAGTCCGCTTTCTTTGCCGCAGACAATAAGCTTTGAAAATTATCAGCGTGCGATCGATACTATTGATTTTTCCAAAATGTATTTTAACACGATTTTACTGGTAGTAATATCTACTTTTTTCAGTATTTTATTTACTTTTATGAGTTCGTTTGCAATTGCCAGAATGGTTTTTCGGAACCATAAGGCATCGGAAACATTGTATCTTTTCCTGCTGATCGGGATTGGCATCCCTATTTATGTACTACTGTTTCCGGTATATCGGATTGATTCATTGATGGGAATTCTTGGAACCCGTTTGGGACTGATCCTGCCGTATGTTGCAGTGAACATCTCGTTCAACACCTTGCTGTTTACCGGATTTTTGAGAGATATCCCCGGAGAATTGGAAGAAGCAGCAATTATCGACGGCTGCAATCTATTTAAGCTGTGTACCAAAGTGGTGATTCCGGTTATGAAACCCACGTTCGTGACGATCATTATTTTTAATGCAGTTTATATTTACAATGAGTTCCCGTTTGCATCAACCTTTATTCAGGATAATGCCTTAAACACCGTGTCATTAATGACATCTATGTTTAAAGGACAATATTCCATGGATTACAGTGGGATCATTGCAGCGAGTCTGATGATCATGCTTCCTGAATTGGTATTTTATGTCATTTTGCAGAAGTATATTATAAGTGGTATGACTGCAGGAGCAGTGAAAGGATAAGAAAATGAGAGATATCGTAAGGCCATCCCTACATTTTACACCACAGAAAGGCTGGATCAATGATCCTAATGGCTTGGTGTTTTTTAAAGGACAATATCATTTATTTTATCAGTATAATCCGTACCATGATAACTGGGACAGTATGCACTGGGGGCATGCGGTAAGCCGGGACCTGATACACTGGGAAGAATTGGAACCGGCACTGGTCCCCGACATGCCCTATGATAACGATAAAAACGGCGGATGTTTTTCCGGATCGGTTGTTGTACATGATGATCAGCTATTTTTATTTTATACAGGAAGAACGGAAGATGAAACCGGTATTTTTGAGACGCAAAATCTGGCAGTGTCGAAGGATGGGATACATTTCGTAAAGGCAGAAGAAAACCCGCTGATAAAAGAAGTCCCGGAAAAGGGAGGAAGAGATTTTCGAGATCCCAAGGTGTTTTTTGCACAAGGGAAATGGAGAATGATCTGTGGAGGATCCACCGGAAGAATTGAACATCCGGACAGCTGCGGAAGAATTTATCTGTTCTCTTCTACCGATCTGTACCATTGGGCGTATAGCGGAATTTTGTACGAAGCAGAGCCCGGTGAGGGCAGAATGTTTGAATGTCCGGATGCCTTCTGCCTTGATGATGTCTGGTTTTTGACAACTTCGCCGATGTATGAAAAAGACAGTGCAACGACGCTATATCTGTCCGGACAGGTGGATTTTGACAAATGTGAATTCCATAAAGAGATAAGCGGAACTTTGGATCTTGGAACTCATTATTATGCAGCACAGACATATCCGGTATTGCATGGGGAAATACGGTCTGTTGCCTGGCTGGGCGGCTGGTTGTGGATGCCCTGGATCCGGGATTTCGGTCCGGAGGAAGGGTATCGTGGAATACTGGATGTATCACGAGTGTGGTATTTAGATGATAACAGGCGCTTGTGCGCAAAAGTGGCTGATAAAGTGAAAGCTGAGATGAAGCTCTTCAGCAGAACATTGGAAAAACATTGGACCGGTGAAAACATACCACCGCAAAGTCAGCCAGTAATGGTGGAATTGAAGGGAAAGCTGCCGGGAGATGGAGAGTTATTGTGCATTGATCTATATGATACAGATAGACATACCGTGACAATATGCTTTGATTCTTCAAATAAAGAAATGACCGTGAATTATAACCGTGCAGACAGAGCCTCTAGATATGGTATACGGACTGTGCCCTGTGAAATGATGGAAAAAGAAACAGATATTGATATCCTCATAGACGGAAATACATTTACATTATTGTGGGAGCATGGTCTGTATCGTTATACAGGAAAATTATACCCACAAGGAAATATAGGCGTAGATATAAAATATAGGGCAAAACGGCATTATGATATTACCTCTCTGGGAGAGATATTGATTGATTTTACCGGGAAAAAAGAGAGTGAAAGACAAACATTGTCTTATACACAAAATCCGGGAGGTGCACCTGCTAATGTTGTGGTCGCGGCACAACGGCTGGGTGCCCAAACAGCATTTATCGGAAAAGTAGGAGAAGATTTCCTGGGTGATTTCTTAAAGGAAACACTGGATAAATGCGGTGTATCAACCGAAGGATTAATAAGTGATGCAGACTATTTTACAACACTTGCTTTTGTTAAACTGGCAGATAACGGAGAACGAAATTTTGCGTTTGCCAGAAAACCCGGAGCAGATATCGGTCTGAAGGCTGAGGAAATACGGAAAGATATCATCTGCCAAAGCCGTATTCTTCATGTAGGCTCTTTGTCGTTAACAGATGAACTATCCAGAAATGCAGAGTTTATTGCATTAAAAGCTGCGAAAAATAATGGAATAATTATTTCTTATGATCCGAATTACAGAGCCAGTTTATGGGATTCACAGGAAGAAGCCTGTAAATGGATGAGAAGTATTTTAGAATATGCAGATATCGTTAAAGTATCAGAAGAAGAGATTGAGCTATTAACAGGTTATACGGATGTTCGGAAAGCAGCAGAGAGCATAACAGAGTATGGTGCAAAAATAGTACTCATTACTTTAGGCGAAAAAGGATCGTTTGTATATCTGCAGGATCAGCAGGAAGCATATGTTTCAGGTTATTCCAGCAAAGTTGTGGATACCACCGGTGCCGGAGATTCTTTTATGGGAGGCTTTTTATATAAGATTTGTGAATCCGGTAAGCGTATAGAAGAATATTCTTTACAGGAAATGATAGAATGTGTCCGCTTTGGAAATGCGGTGGCTTCCCTATGTGTTGAGAGAGAAGGAGCAATACCTGCGATGCCTGTAATGGAAGAAGTAATTAAGAGGATCAATAGCTAACATAATCCGATCAATGGACAGTAAGAAGGAGCAACTCTGCAGTACCGGGAGCTGCTCCTTTTTGATATAATTTATTGTCCGGAATATGCTTGCTTTTCACATAAATCATTGTCATAATAGGTGTGTTATAAAGAGATTGGAGAGATATAGAAATGTTACTGGATGTTTTAGGATTACTGTCAGCCTGTTCGTATGCTTTGGACTGTGTGGAGGCAGAACTGGTACATGTGTCTGACAAACATGCGAAGCGCGTGGCATACATGAGTGTCTGCATGGCAGAGCAGCTGGGGATCAGCGGTGAGAGCCTGCAGGATCTGGCAGCATGTGCCCTGCTTCATGATAATGCACTGACACAGTATATTCAGGAAGAATTACATAAGGATGTTGCAAATGTTCCGCAAGCTTCTCAGGTAGGAATTCACTGTACCCTGGGTGAAAAAAATATACAGAGACTTCCCTTCCATACGGATGTGAAGAATGTAATTCTGTATCACCATGAAAATGCCAATGGGAGTGGACCGTTTGGAAAAACATGGGAAGAGATTCCGCTTTTTTCTCGCATCATTCATTTAAGCGATCTGTTGGACCGGGCATACGGTGCAAAGGGCTTCACGGAGGATATTTTCAATAAAGCTTGTGGATATCTTCACAAAAATGAAGGAACCGTTGTGGATAAGGAATGTGTGGATGCTTTCTTACAGGCGTTTTCCCTGCCGCATTTTCTGACGCTGGGAGAGGATAGCTTTGAGAAAAAGCTGTGGGAGAAAATCCCCCGCATCAAACAGGAGCTAAGCTTCGCACAGATCAAGGAGCTGGCAAGCTTTTTTGCACAGATCGTCGATTACAAATCTCCATTCACCAGCACCCATTCCATCGGTGTAGCAGAGGATGCAGAATGGTTGAGCCGTTATATGGGATTTGATGAAGAAACCGTGGAGAAAATGTACCTTGCGGGCGCTTTGCACGACATCGGAAAAGTAGCGGTAGGAAATGAGATACTGGAGAAACCGGGAAGACTCACGGAAGATGAATTTGCCGTGATGAAGCATCACGCGGCATATACCTATTATATTCTGTCGGACATTGATGATTTTGACGAGATCCGTGACTGGGCGGCATTTCACCATGAACGATTGGACGGAACCGGTTATCCATTTGGCAAGACTGCCGCAGAGCTGAACACACAGGAGCGCATGATGGCATGCATAGATATCTATCAGGCACTGACGGAAAGCCGTCCCTATAAACAGGGCATGTCTCACGAAAAAGCCTGTGAGATCCTGTGGGATATGGCGAAGAAGGGCTGGCTGGATGAAACGATTGTGAAACAGGTCGAGGATTGCTTCCGGGGATAAAAGACATTATAAAAACAGAGGAAAAAACAATGATAGAATTGGGACACTAATCTTCTGCATCGGAAGCAACCTCGTCTGGCGGCATATCTGCCGTGGAATTTTTAGAATAATAAACTGTGTACTGGTCAATCTAAACAGCTGGATGAACCTGACAGAAACCCGAACCTCAAAGAACCCCAGATCATGTTTGACCCCAGATGAATGCTATTAATCGGAGAGGGAAAAATAGGGGGATTGAGAGTGATCCCCTTAAATAGCATATTTTGAAATATAGTTATTGCATAATTAAAAAATATAGAGTATGCTTCCTCTATAAGTACATATCACTTATGAATTTTCTTTATCAGCGAAAGCTGATGTCAACCTGCTTCCCCGGGAAATCAGGAGAGGCAAACCCCACACAGAAACCAGTTGTATCAGAAAAACAGGTAAGTTATAATGTAGGAGGAAGCTATTTGAACACAGAACTGAAGAATGCAGTAAAAGCAGCCGATCTGAAAGCGCAGTATGATGCAAGAGTGAAGCGGCTGGTAGGACACAAAAGAATCCTGGCACAGATTTTGATCAAAACCGTGGATGAATTTAAGGGAATGAATCCCAAAGCAGTTGCAGACTGTATAGAAGGAACCCCTTATATCAGTGCGGTACCTGTGGAGCCGGGGCTGACCAACGCGGTACTTGACCGAAACGGACAACGTATTGTCGGTTTTAATACGGAAAACCAAGAGATCAACGAAGGACTGGCACGATTTGATATTGTCTTTTATGTACGGACGAAGGACGGTCTGTCGCAGATCATCATTAATGTAGAAGCACAGAAAGACGAACCGGGGGAGTATGAGATTTTAAACCGGGCGATTTTTTATGTCAGCAGACTGGTCTCTTCCCAGAAAGAACGGGATTTCGAGAATTCGAGTTACAATGACATCAAAAGAGTCTATTCTATTTGGATATGCATGAATATGGAGGAAAATACCATGAGCCATATTCATCTGACCAAAGAGGATCTGATCGGTTCCTATGAATGGAAAGGAAATCTGGATCTGATCAACATCGTAATGATAGGACTGGCGAAGGAACTGCCGGAACACGACGAGACCTACGAATTGCATCGTCTGCTAGGAGCATTGCTGTCCCAAGAACTTACGGTAGATGAAAAGTTGAGCATTATAGGAAATGAATATGATATTCCCATAGAAGAAAATATGCGAAAGGATGTGAGCGCTATGTGCAATTTAGGCGAAGGAATTGAAGAAAAAGGCATTGCCATCGGTCGAGAAACGGGGCGTATAGAAGGTGAAGCAGGTTTGATTATAAAAATGCACAAGAATGGTCTGTCGGCAGAGCAGATAGCCTCAGCCACAGACAAGGAGATAGAAGAAGTGAAGGCAATTATTGCCGGAAGAATTTGACGCAGGTACAAGGAAGGCAAAAAACATTATGGACAGCTTTATAGAAGCTTTATATGGACGATCGGAAGAAACTATTCCGGAGGAATATGATTGGTTTGCACCATTGCTGGGTGATTGGGAATTTGATTATAAAGATAAATTTATAGATGGTGATCGTAGCAGGCCGCAGCGCCAGTTAAAAGGAGAGTGGATCTTCAGACGGGTATTGAACGGGATAGGTATTGAAGATATGTTCATATGTCCTTCCAGAGCGACGAGGGAGACTTCTCCACAGCCGGATGGTGAGTATGGTGTCGGACTTAGAATATATAATTCAAAGACCCATTGCTATGATATGGTATATGCATGCAAGAGTAAATTTACAAATTTGTGTTTTACCATGGAAAATGGAATATTGACAGGAACGGTTTTGGAAAATCCCAATCGAAAATGGCGTTTTGTGGAAAGAAATGAAAATACATTTCACTGGCAGAATATTACCATTCAGGAGAATGGCGATATTATTGTGAATTGTGAGGCTTTCGGGAAAAGGAAATGAATATTGTTGGTCAATGCATTCGAGGATATGATCAAGCATTACGGGTAGGAAGAATACGATTTCAGACTGCGGGAAACACAGACCTATGAGATCATAGAGAATGTGAATACTTATTTCCTGGAGTTTGATGACGAGAGATCCGGTGGATTTGCCTCTTGCGAGATCGGCAATAAGTTGACCGAGGAAGAGCAGTGGGCAAAGCTTCGATTGGTGAAAGAAGTAGCAGGAACTTTAATCGTGTCAGATCACAATACTTATCAAAAAAACAGACAGGGGCATGCAATGTGTCCCTGTTTTCTTGAAGTTGGAAACAGATTGTTTCATTTTCGCAGACAAGCTATAATATACTTATGGTTGCTTTGTTTAATATTTTTGAGTGTATATTTGACTGATTTTGAATTGTATTTAGAGAAGGGTGAGGAAGGTACATGGAGACATTGTTAGGTACGAAATTTGCAGTTAGAAAAATACTACTGTTAATGATAAGTGGAATTTTTTTAGTGGGGTGTGCTTATCAGACGAGTGCCATTCCCATCGATTTTGGAATTGAATCGAGAACAGATTTAAACGGAGATGGAAAAGAAGACAGGGTGCGTGTGATCGACAGACGTGATGCAGGATTTACAACGATCATAGCGAATGTAAATGGCGTAGATGTGGCAATAAAAGATTATAGAGGGTATTTTGAATCGACGGTTACTACCGGTGACTTAACGGGAAATGGGAAGGCAGATGTGCTGTTGAAAAGCGCAACACGAGGAACCGATTCCGGTACTGTTAATATCTCCATTCTGCATTTGGAGGATACAGAATGGGTGGAGTATCCATACAATTTTATTCATAACCCTGATATTGATTTAGAACAGCCGGATACATTTGATGATGAAGTCTATCTCGGTGCTACATTGTTTGAAAAAGATGGAAAGACAATGGTTCGCTTTATTTCATTCCGGGATAATGATAAAAGTCAAAATACAGTAAAATGCACAGAAGCGTCTTATCGTGAAGATGGTTGGTATATAGAGGACGTTAAGATGATTTCAGATTTCTTCAGTGGTGATGAATATGAAAAATTATTAGCACCGTTATATGAGACAGAAAATGTTAATGAGGAAGAAACAACCGAGCAAAATTCGGAAAAAGCAAATGGTGGTGTAGAAGAATTTTCCATGGATGAAGTCAAAGAATTGTTTTTTGGTGAGTGGGAAGTTACGAAATTGCTTGGTTTTACAGAAATACAAAACGATTATACGAACTATCCGGAGGGGCATAACATTATAGGTGATCATATTGTGATAAATAAAGATGTATTTTCCAGTGAAGGACTTGAAAAATATGAACGTTATCAATGTGAGGTTTTAGACCCTTCTTATGAGGTATCTCCTATAAAAGAGCGTAATTTAATCTATAATGTAAGTGAAGACGTAAAAGAAGATTCGGAACTATATGACTGGATTTTGAATTATGATGAATTACAGGATTTAAAAATAAGGGGCACAAGAGATGGAATAAAGGGAAAGTCTCCGGCAGTAGACATAATGCTTTCCAGCGATAAGCAGTTTGTTATTCTTTACATGGATTGTACTTTTTACCTTTTGGAGAAAATATAATGACAAACTATTTTTTGTAACCATCAAAGAGAAATGAAATTATCCTAGATTATGAATGCAGTAAGTCGAATGGAGATTAGTATGAGGCATATGCAAAAAACAGCTTATTACCATCTTCCCGGTCTGTTTGAATTCTATGAACTATACCGGATATTTCTGCCATTATTCCGGGAACACCGGGAATATTTTTACGACTGGTGCGACATTGGTTCCATCTACGGAGCACCGCCGGACTGTATCTGGGGCGGCGGCCGCGTCTCACTGGAGGATCACGACGCAGGAGAAGTGCTGGCACTGTTACAGGAATACGGGATCTCAGCCCGTCTGACCTTCAGTAATTCCCTTCTTCGCAAGGAACATCTTTCGGACAGAAAATGCAATGAACTCTGTGCTCTGTTCGCGGAAAATGCAACCCCGGAAAACGGCGTGATCGTCCATTCGGAACTGCTGTTACAGTATTTGAAAAGTCATTATCCGCAACTTTATCTGATATCCTCCACCACAAAAGTACTGACGGATTTTGAAGCGTTAAAAAAGGAAACAGACAGAGAAGATTTTCGCTATGTTGTACCGGATTTCCGCCTGAACAAGGCTTATGAAAAATTAAATACGCTGACAGAATCACAGAAAGACAAAGTGGAATTTTTATGTAATGAATGCTGCTATTTTGGCTGTAAGGACAGGAAGGAATGCTACGAAGCCGTCAGCCGCAGGAATCTGGGAGAGGAGCCGGATTTTCGTTGTACCTCGCCGGGGGCGGAGGAGGGTTATCGTTTCTCCAAAGCCATGAAAAATCCGGGATTTATCAGCGTGGGAGATATTCAGAAGATTTATCTGCCTATGGTTTTTTCCAATTATAAGATTGAAGGCCGGGGACTGGGCAGTGCACTGGTTCTGGAATTTTTACTGTACTATATGACGAAACCGGAGTACCAGCTGCAGGTCAGAGAAGAAATCTATCTGGACAATATGCTGGATCTGTTTTGACTATTCATAACCGTGATTTTGTACCGGCAACATATGCTGCTGGTGTCATATGATACTTCTTTTTGAATAACTGGATAAAATGGCTTTCATTGCAGAAGCAGAGCGTATAGCTGACGGCGTTGATCGTCATCCCTCGGGTAAGCATACGTTTTGCTTCTTCCATTTTTTGATCCAAAATATATTGGTGGAGAGGAACACCGGTCTCTAGTTCTTGTTCTTACAATAAATTTCAATTGCCCGAAAAACAAATTCTGATGTATCTTTACCATCGGCATTGTCAATGCCCTGGGTGAACTGTTCTCCACCGGCATACATTTCACCTAGGCAATACAGAATATCGTCGGAACAGGTATAGCAGTGGTCAGTAATGAAATTCTGCCACTCAGGGAGTTCTGTTTGTATGAAAAAGCACTATTTTATTTAAAAAAATACAAAACCATACGATTTTGCCATGTAAAAAGCTGTTATTTTCGCTGAGCGTGCAAAATGAAGAAATT
>ERZ827440.1542-NODE-1542-length-24649-cov-3.781207_pt1 | contig 24649 bp, 21 predicted proteins | sample MGYA00519774_ERZ827440 | MGnify/ENA primary metagenome ERZ827440 (study PRJEB31778, sample SAMEA3449302) | human gut metagenome | biome: human gut; feature: human-associated habitat; material: faeces | place: United Kingdom | collected 2010/2012 ... | reverse complement strand
CGGATGTCGGGATGTAGGGTAACGGTCACCCGCTTGCTTTGGGAGCGTGTGACCGCCTCATGAGACGACCTCCGAAAGCTCGCAAAATCTCCGTTTTTCTCGCGTTTCCTCGCTTTTCCGCCGCCGTGTGTTTCGGCAAAAAACTTTTGACCACAGATTTGACCACTTACACGACCACAATTTAATAACTATCGGGGTGTAGCGCAGTTGATAGCGCGCCGCATTTGGGATGCGGAGGCCGCGAGTTTGAGCCTCGCCACTCCGACCAATTTTTAAGCGATTTCAGTATTTTTTACTGCAATCGCTTATTTTTTCAGAATGAGTATTGACAAATAAAAATTTTCTGATATAATTTGATGATTTATCACTAAAGTGTTGAATGGGTGGCATGGGCGAAAAGGAGAAATATAAAATGTACAGAATTGTCGATGAGTCAGAATGCAAAAGGTATCGCTCTGACTGTTCACATGTCTTAAAAAAGACATGTGCCTTACTTAAAGAAAAATGCATTAACGCCCAATTTACTCTTGTTGGCAGTGGAGCAAGAAATATGGTTACACGAAACGGCAATGGACCGTTTGACCTTGACTACAACCTTGAAATAATTAAAGCTCCGGACGAATATTGGAATGATCTGCGTCATTTAAAAAATACCGTTCGTATTTTGCTTGATAAAGCCGAAGGATTGACTTGCTTTTCCGAATCACAAGATTCAACTTCATGCTTGACAGCTCTGTTACATTTCAAAGATGAACCTGCAGTTGAATTTAGTTTTGATGTTGCAATTGTCGCCAAAAATTCTGATGGAACACTGTGCAGGTTGATTCATAATAAAAATGTCTGGGAATACGGTAATGACCAGTATGTTTGGAATGAGGTTCCAAGCTCTCACAACATAGCGCAAAAGGTAAAACAAATCAAAATCAATGATTTATGGCTTGATGTAAGAGAGCGATATATTTATCTTAAAAATCTATATTTATCTCATCCGTTAGAGAAAGATCATCCGTCATTTATTGTTTATGTTGAAGCTGTCAATCAAATTTATAATCAATATTTTAATTAGCGACTGTATTCTTTGTCTACAGCACCTCAAATTTTGACAGGGTGACTTTTTCGGTCACCCTGTCATTTTCTCTTTTTCCGCCTTGATTTCCGCAATCTCCTTCTTCATCTCCGCAATCAGCACCTTGAGCTTTTCCTCGCACTCCTCCCGCGTGGTAGCGTAGATATTTTTGGCGATCCGTTTCCCGTTCACGCGCGGGGAGAACCTCCCCTCGTAGAGGTGGTCGTTTATCATCGTCACGCAACCTGTTCCGGGCTTGCGTATCTTGCCCTTATACGGCTCAAATTTCGGCTCTGTCGGCTGATTGTCCGCTTCACTGTCACTTGCCTTGTCTGTTGCGGTCGGCTCGGGAATGGGCGTGTCAGCCCCCGCAATCTCGCGGTCAATCCTTGCCGCCGCCTGCTGTTGCATCGTGTCGGTGATATGGCTATAAATATTGAGCGTGGTTTCCGCGCTGACATGTCCTATCATGGCGGACAGCGTTTTGATGTCCATGCCGTTTTCCAGTGCCATGGTGGCAAAGGTGTGGCGCAGGTCGTGAAAGCGCACCCGCTTGCAGTTTGCGCGTTCCAGTATCTTCTGAAACCGATGATAAACCGCAGCAGGGTGGCGCGGTTGCGAAAGGTCAAGCGGAGACGGAAAAATCCACTCGCTGTCGGTTCGCGTTTTCAGCTCTGCCAGCAGTTCAAGCATTTCGGGCGGCAGCAGAATCATGCGGTTGGAGGATTTTGTTTTCGGCGTGGAGATCAGCACCTTCCCGTTGACCTTCAGCACCTGCCGCGAGATGTGAAGCTCACCTGTTTTCAGATTCAGATCCCGCCATTTCAGCGCGAGAATTTCGCCGCGCCGCATGCCTGTTGTCAGTTCCAGGAGGAATAGCTCGTAATATCCCTCCTCTCTTGCCTGTATGAGAAACCGCGTGATTTCCGGTGGAGTCAGCACCTGCATTTCCTTTGCCTTTTTCGGCGGCAGCTTGCACCCGACGGCGGGATTGATGCGGATCAGACCTTCGTTCACCGCTTTTTCAAGTGCCGTGCGGCAGGTCGTGTGGCATGAGCGCACCATGCGGTCGGACAGCCCTTCTCCGAATTTATCGACATGCTTTTTCCGTCCGCTCTTTTTGAGCCGTGCGTAAAACTGTTGCAGGTCGTTCTGCGTCAGCTTGTTCAGCGGGATGCTGCCGACGGACGGGATGATGTGCGTATAAATCCTTACCGAATAGCACGCCTGCGTGGTCGGGCGGAGCTTGGGCGCGGAATAATTCTGATACCAGAAGTCAATCCAGTCGCTAAGCGGCATGTCCGGCTTGATTTTCTCGCTCCGCCGTCCGCATTCCTCCCGCAGTTTCGCCAGCTTTTCCTGACACTCGGTCTTTGTGTGCGCCGTCACATTTTTCGTTTGGGCATAGCCGTTTTCTTTGTAGCCGACGACAATTCTGCCTTCCCACCGCCCGTCCTTGCGTTGAAAGACACTGCCGTCGCCTTGTTTTTTCTTTGCCATTTACTCATCCTCCAGTTTCAGTTTTTTGACCATGCCGCCGACAATCGCGGCGGCGTTTTTCTGCATGTCACCCGTTACGTGCGTATAGGTGTCAAGCGTGAAGCTCGCGTTTGTGTGTCCGAGAATGCCCGAAAGCGTTTTCGGATCGACTCCGCCTTTTGTCGCATGGGTGGCGAAGGTATGACGGAGGTCATGAAAGCGGATGCGCGGCAGCTCCGCATTTTTGAGGATCGTGTGCAGTTTTTGGTATGCCGATGCTGGATTCATCGGCAGGTTGGGGTTGCATGGATTGTAGAACACCCACTCATTCAGCGCGTTTTCCTTGCGTTTTGCAAGCAGTGCGGCAAGCGTCGGCGGCAGGACAATCGTCCGTTTGCCCGCGCCCGTTTTGGTTTCGCCGATCTGTATCTTGCCGTTTGTGACGGCGGAAAGTGACCGTTCCACCCGCAGACGGCGGTTTTCAAAGTCGATGTCGCTCCATTTCAGCCCGCAGATTTCGCCGCGGCGCAGTCCCGTCATACATTCCGTATAGAAAAAATCCCGCCAATCGGGGCAGGCTTCAATCATGCCGAGAAATTTCTCAAGCTGACTGTCGTCCAACACCTGCTTGTCGGGATAATTTGGCTTCGGCACGGTTGTGCCGTTTGTGGGATTGCGCACGATGAGCCGTTCCTTCGCCGCCGCGTCGAGCGCTTCGTGAAGCATCATATGAATGCCGCGAACCATGCTGTCGGCAAGCGTTTTGCCCTTGATTGGGTCTTCGCGAACGCGCCCCTCCTTTTTGAGTTTGTTGTAAAGTTTCTGAATATCCGCCGTTGTCAGCGATGTCAGCGGCTTGCCTCCGAGATATGGCTTGATATAGTGGTTCACCATCATACGGTAGCTCTGCATGGTGCTCTCCCGCAATGTGAAGATCATATATTCGTCCAGCCACTTGTCAAGCCACTCGCCGAGCATCATGCGGCTGTCCTCGCAGAGATCGACATCGCGGTAGGTTTCAATCGCACGGTGCAATTTGTCGAGCGTTTCTTTTTGCGTTTTGCCGAACACCGATTTGTGCATCGGTGTTCCGTCGTTTTTGTGACCGATCACAATGCGCGCTTCCCATCGTCCGTCCGAACGCTTGCGCACCATGCCGTCACCTTGCGGTCTTCGTTTTGCCATTGTTATCCTTCCTTTCGTAAGTTTTTTTCGCCCACTGCAAAGATACCACAGGTTTGAGTGAATATCCAGCGGTCAGGCGAAGAGTTATCAATTTGTTATCAACTGTTTTTTGGCGATAAAAAAAGAACGGCGGAGAAATACTCCCCACCGTTCCCGGTTTTCCTGATTCAGTTACTTGCCCTTGCAACCACAACACCCGATTTCACAGGGAAATCAGGATCGCTTTTTGTCATGGCAAGAAGACGGCAAGCGGCTCCTACCGGATGATTTCTTCCGGCTTCCCATGCCTCCACGGTTTTTACGGAAACACCCATATACTGCGCAAACAGCACCTGCGTCATTCCGGTATCGGTACGGATTTGTTTGATCTCGTCCGGTGAAAACTGATCGACCGGATGAATGGTCATCACGGTTACCCGTGCCTTGCCTTTTCCTTTTTCAAAGTCAATCGCCTGATTCAGTCCCGTTTTGATATCGTCGAAAATGCTCATGGGTTCTTACCTCCTCCCGTTGCGTTTTCTTTCAGCTGATCTTCAAGCACCTTGATCAGCTGTTTTAATTCATTACATTCCGCATCAGATAGATTATCCTTCTCATTCTTAGCATATGCAGTGAGCAGAAAAATCTTTTCATATACTTCGAAATCCACATAAATTACACGGACACTTCCGCTTTTGCCTCTTTTCTCAAATGCAAATCGCATCTTTCTGATTCCGCCGGTTTTTCGCATGACATCACCGATTTTTGGATCAGCCAGAAGCTCTTCCTGCAATCTGCGAAGGTCAGAATCATTCAATCCAAGGTCTTTCCAACGACTTCTGAAAATCGGAAGCTCAACAAAGATGCGTGTCATAGTAATCTCCTATCTGCTTGATGCAATATTATTATACCCTATTTAATAGGGTTTGTCAATGTCTGCACGAAATATTATAAAAAATATTTTTACATCTGCATCACCACACCGTCCCGCTTTGCCTGTTCCTCGCGGCGTTGCCTGCGGCTGATGACGGGTTCGCCGGACGGCGCTTGAATTTCTTCCGCGCGCCCGTCGATGATATTTGCGGCGTAATAAAAAAGATCGCACAGACCCGTGAAGATCTGTGCGTTCAGCCCACTTTGAATATTTCGGACTGCCTCCTGAGCGGGCGCGTAGTTTTCCTCGGCAGCGGAAGTCAAGAGTTCCATGCCGTGCTCCCAATCATCGCGCGTGTAGCAGTAAAACAGTCCGACCTGCGTGCGCGCCCAGAGATCAAGTCCGGCGGCCTTTTCAAGATGAGCAAGCCCCTGTTCGGTCTGCCCGTTCTCATAATACAGCTTGCCGATTTCATACTCCGCCGCAGTGCAGCCGTGTTCCGCCGCACGCATGAGATACGACAGCTTCACATTCGGCATCCGTTTGTCGGTCTGCATGGCAAGTTCATACTCTGCATAAGCGTGATTTTTGTCCGCAGCCATGCGCAGGTATTTCATTTTGTCGCTCGGCTTGTCGGTAAGCTTTCCGTCGCGATAGCCCTTGTAGATCAGATACATCGCTGAGGCACTCCCTTTGTCGGCGGCGATTTTCCATAAATATTCCGCCTCGTCTGCGTCATCTTCCTTTTCGTAATAATGCCGACCGAGCGCGATCAAGGCATCGACGTCACCGAAGTCGGCGCGGATTTCAAGGAGCTTCAGGTCTTCCTCCGGCATTTTTTCTTCGGGCATTTCACGCAAGGGTTGCCGCGGCAAGGACAGAATTTCCGCCGCCGCACGCACCACTTCGTTGCGGACAGATTTGAATTCCTTGTTCTCCGCAAGCGGAATTTTCTCTGGCATGGCATCGGTATAGGTGCGATACACCTCGCACTGACAGCGATACCAAAGGTCGTACAGCTCCGCGATTTTTCCGTCCGCCGAGAGCAGTTTCACGATTTCATTCGTGAGCTGCTTTGCGGATTTATTCAGATAGACATAGACCTTTTTGCCCTTGTGCGAAGCGATTTTTCCGCAGAGGAGCGCGAACTTCTGATAGAGCTCGGGAGAAATTTCATTCCCACCCGCACGAATCTGTGCGGTCAGCTCCCGCATTTTTGCGCGAAATATCTCTTTCAGATCGTCCCGCGCCTGCGTTTGCCCGCGATAAACCGAGAGCAGTTCCTGACGGAAAATGTCCGCCGCCATCACCTTTTTGATGTCGTGAATCCCCGTCTGCGAGAGATACGGCTCGCACGGATTTTTCGACCACACCATCATATGCGCGTGCGGGTTGGTTTCCTTGTTGTGGTACGCCGCATACCAACGAAGATTCTCGGGCGAGATGTGCATCGCTTTTGCAATATCATTGCGGCGGGAACGGAGCAGATGCATCCACTGTGCGGCGGAATTATAGCCGAGCCGTTCGGCATCCTCGCGCTTCAAGGAGAAGATAAGCGCCCACACATTTCCGAAATGGTTGTCGATCTCGTGGCTGACTTTCGCAAGGTCAACGGTTACGCCTTCGTCCGAGAACAGCCCGCAGGAGCCTTTGCGCTGACCGATATAGTTCACCATGCCGCCGCGCAAAAGCTCCACGCCTTCGCGCGTTGCGATATATTCCGCGTAACCGCCGCGACCTCTTCCGTCCTCGGTTTTGTGACCGCGCTTGTAATACGGCGCTTTCAAAATCAGTTTTGCCATAAAAATTACCTCTTTGTATTTAATATTTCATCCGTGCGGATGGTTCCGTTTGTTTCTTTAACCTCGCGCACCGAGTTGCTGCGCATATTGTCAACCTCTGCGAGGGTGAACTCAAAGCAGTCCGCGACTGCGTGCGCGAGCAGATTCTGATCGACTGCCAGCTTGAAAAGCAATCGGGCAAGCCGTTCTTCGCTGTCCCGCACCTTGGAGGAAATAACCGATTCAAGCGCAGGCGTGAGAAACTTCACCGAGTTGTTCCGCCGCAGATATTCCAGATAAAAATCAATGGCATCGCGGATAAAATCGTTCCGTGATGCCATTTTGAGTGTTTCGGAGAACCTGTCGCAGTCCTCCCATTGATCGACGCGAAGCCGGACGCCTTTCGACGGCATCGTGTCATTTTGCTTTTCGTTTTTCATGCTTTCGTCCTTTCTGTTTTCTTTGTCCTACGGCTCGAGACACGGAAAAAGCCCGATTTCCCAAGGGATTTTCGTGTTTGAGACCCGCAGGCAGTCTTTTTCGGCATACGCGAGACACGAAACTGTTTTTGCAAGCCCGAAAAAACCCCGTATTTCGCCGTCAAATCCCCGCCCGGCGTTGCCGTGCGGTGTGAATTGCCACGCCTGAGACACGGCTTTATCCTGCTACCAAATAATCGACCGTCAGACCCTGTCATAGCGTGTCTGTTCGTCGAGCCATTCAAGCAGTCTATCCCGCGGAATGATGATGCGTCCCGCCACGATTTTCAGCTTCGGGAAGTTCTGCTCCCGCACCAGCTCGTAGGCACTGGCACGGGAAATGCCGAGCAGGTCTGCCACATCCATCACGGTCAGGTACATCGGCAGTTCCTCCCGCGTTTTGTAAATTGAGTGCTTCATCTTACGCGCCTCCTTTCCTTTTTTCGTATTTTTCAAGCGCGGCTTTGAAGTTCAATCGCGCTGATGCCTCCCGTATCTGCTTTTCAAAATATGCCTGCTCTACCGGTGCAAGCGGGCAGAGCGTATAGAGCAGGCTCCCGTTGTGCGTGCGCCCGTCACGCGTTTTCACGGTCGTGCGCTCGGTGGTAATCATCCCCTTGCGCACAAGCCCCTCCACATGCTTTGCTACCGTGTTGTTGCTCATGTTCACCGCCTCGCCGATGGTGGCGTAGCTCGGATGGCACTGAAAGGTCTTTCTGTCCTCGCAGTACATCAGATAGGTGTACACGAGAATTTCACCCGCAGTCAGCCCCAGACGAAAGATGCTTTTCGGCATCGGAAAATATTCGCTGGGAATGTCGCGGGCGTTGTGACTGTAAAATGTTCCGTACTGTTTTCTCAATAAAAATTCCTCCTTGCAAAAAATAAGAGTGCCGATTTCTCGACACTCTTGTGTACTGTTTTGTTATTGGATCAGCAGGTGCGCATGCGGAAAACCGTAAATCCATTCCGTGCGGTAGCCTTCGGGAACGAGTTCGGGTTCGACGCGGATCAAGTCGTAAGGAGCATAGTCCTCAACCGTTTTGAGCCTTGACAGGAGTCTTCGGCTGTCCTCGTATAGCAGGCTTGCGAAAAGCAGATGCCGCGCCGACTTGATATCGTATTTCGATTTGTCGGGATGGTCGATCTCGTCAATGAGCATGCAAAGGATATGGTCGTTTGCAACATTCCGCGAGACCGTTTTGAGGCAGGCCTGGTAGACCTCGTTTGCCTCCTCGCAGAGGATCATCTTCTCGTCATCCGAGGCATTTTTCATAGCCGTTTGCATCGCCGTGATCTTTGTGTGCGCGTCCTTGACCGCTTTTATGATATTTTGCTTTTTGTGCGTATCGTTCTGACCTGCGTCCGTGGGATCAAGCTCAAACAGCTCAGACACGGGAAGAGTCCTTGTGTAGGCTGCTCTGCCGGCAAAGGCATCCGCCGCATCATGGACGAAAGCCATAGGCGCTTCAAGGTGAGCGTTGTTCTCGCCCGCATCGGGGCTTTCATCGCCCACGATATATTTGTAGAAGGCTGGCAGATTGCCGCCGTGATTTTTCTTGTAATCCTTGCGGTAATGGCGCAGGCGGGAGAGCACCTTACCGGAATCGACGGAGTACAGGCGCTTCGCCTTGTCGATCTCCATTCCCGACAGCACCGCGAGAATGCAGATGTCGTGATAAATATCCATCGGATGATGCTCGCTCTGCTCCTCGGTGAAGAGCCCGTCCCACAGCAGGCAGTTGAGAAACTGCGAGAGATTGACGATCTCCCCAATCTTATTTTTCGCAATTGTCTGATCGAGCGCTGCAAGGCTTTTCGGTGTGTTCTCGTAGTCGGTCTTGCCGACAGGCTCTGCTTTGCAGACGGGAACTTTGAGAATGTCATAGCAACCGGTCACGCCTGCGATGATCAACTTGTCATCCGTGACGAGCATGGAGTCGGAATCGTAATCGCATCCGTTAAGCCTTTGCTGAATATTGCTTTCAATCGCATTCACGCAAATAATATTGGGCGTAAGATTAAAATAACGCAGAAGGTCATAGCAGTGTGCGTTCTGCGCGAGGTAGAGGTTGCCCATGGTGATGTGTGGACTGCGCGCGCAGAGCACCATCTCACCGTGAGCAAAACCCGTGGTGCAGACCTGCCCGTCATCCAATGAAAAGGAAAAGGTCGGCTCGTAGCTCTCATCGGTGAGCGCCCAGAGAAATTCATAGGCGTTACCGAACAGCACCTGATAGTTGCCGCTGACTGCGATCCGTCCTTTTCTCAGCCGTTCCTTAAAATACCTGACGGTGTCGCTGCGGAAGGATTTGTAGAATTCGGTCTGCTCAAACAGCGGCGTGCGACAGCTCATATCGAGAACGGTATCCCGGCGGTATTTGGCAAGATCGGGGACTTCATTTTCCGCAATGGTGGCGTGGTCTGTGGTCATATTGATCTGATAGCGCAGAAAGGGAGAACGGTTCAGCATATCCTGAAGATACTCAAAGGACGGCTCAAGGAGCTTGCCGACGCCCTCACGGGTGAGCCCGATGGTATTGAGAAGCTGATAGTTGGTGTACGCCATCATGCCGTCCATAAGCGGAGCATCGTGGTCAGCCTTGACCACACCGAAGACAGAGTTGTTATTGCCTTCGTAGAGCGCGTCGAGAAAGCGCTTGCACTTCTGCTCGAAGGGCATATCCTTTGGCATGAACTTGAAGTACTTCACACTGCTCTCGGTGATGACCAGCTTGATGTCCTTGATATCGCGCGCCGTGGTATAGCCCGCAAGCCAGCTTACCTGCGTAATATCGTTATCAAAGAACCAATCCTGCAGGTTTGTGTTGAATGCGCAGGTCTTGAAGAAACGGTTGCGCAGGAGCATCATGCCGTGGGCGCCGTATCCGTTTTCGTTGAATACGTCGGCTTCCAGCAGAGCCTCGCCGTCCCAGATGACGTTTTCGATCTCGGTTTCTTCTTCCTCCGCCCGAAGGTCGTGCGTGTCGGTTTCCTTGACGCATATCACATTTTCGGTAAAGCGGCTGACTCTGTCGCGAATAATAAGGATGGATTTCTTGGGAAGCCTGATCGTGCTCTCGATGCTGCTGAGCGTGAGTGCGATATACGCCTGCCAGGAAGCCTGATCGGAGGCATTGTCGGCAGAAAGGTCGCAGGAGCTCCACGCCATCATGTCCGCATACAGAGGTTCGGCAATAAAGAGGCAACGACCGTCGCGGCTTGCACCAGCGCTTCGCTTGTAGCGGACATAGTGGATGCCGTCAATATCGAAGCCATGGGTGTAGAGATGCTCACGGATTTCCCGGCAACTGATATCCGTGGGGATGGTCTTGTCGCTTCGCTTATATGAGCGCGTATCGGCATCATATTTGAAATACTTGCCGAGGATTCCTTCCGCAATCGGTTCTTCCACAGGTGCATGCCCGCTGTTCTCCCGGAAGGATACGTCTATGGCGATCAGCGTCGGCTTGCCGCCTACGGTGCTGATGCAGACGTGATCCCGCATATCCGCGTCGGTAACGCTGTGACCGTTCAGAACGTAGCGGTTGCCGTAGGATTCATACAACTTGATCGCACGGTTGAAGGAAAGGCTCACAACGGCGCGGCAGAATCGCTTCTTGCCGTCGAGATAAGGATAAGCAAGCTCGCTTTTGTGCCGGTCGTACACCTCTGCGAGCTTCAAGGTGTCAAGGCTCTCATCAAGAACGCCCCTGAATGCCTTGGGATCGGGCTTGCCGTCTTTGGTGGCGGTAAAACCGTCATTTTTGAACACCACGCTGCCTTCGAGAGACATAATGCGCAGGCTTTCATATTTTTTCGTCGCCATTGTAACACCTCCTTCTGTTCTGATGTTTTGACTTTACCATGTTTTGCAACTTGCTCAAGATATTCTTGCGGATTGAATTTCGGACAAAGGGGACATTGGCTATCAAGGCCTCAGAATGAGGCCTTGATACCGTTGCAAGACCTCTTTTTGAGGTCTTGCTTTGAAAACAGCGTCTGCACCGGGCTTTACGCCTTCATTCTGAGAGCATGAAGGCCAAAAGCGGCACAACAAAAAGTCGCTTTGACGAAAGAGCTGATTTTTCCGCTCAGATTGCATCTCTACCATTTATCCGAAATCACGGTTTTGCACGAAACAGCACAAAACGCTGGTTTTTCAAGGCTTTTCGATGCTTTTCAAGCCACTTGCAAGGAAGGCTGAAAACGAAAACTGTAAATCTGAGTCCTAAAAATGCAATTCTGTGTTTGAACTTTGATTTGGTTCACTTTATACTCATGAACTCCCGCTCTCGGCAAATGCTTTTTCTTTGACTACAGTGATGCGCTTTTTGAGGGGCTACGAAAGCAAAATTAGGGAACATTATTGACACTGTCGCAAAAGAATGTTCCCCAATTAGTGTTCTGTTATTGTTTGCTTTCCGATTGAAAGGTCCTGTAACATTGATCTTTAAGGAAATCCTTTATTGCCCTAACATCGATATCCTCATAGTATCTTATCAACAGTTGCTTGAATTCGGGAACGATATTTTCGGGAACTACCATAAGCCCTGCGCCGTGGGCAATGAGATAGTGATTGGCAAATATGATTGCCGTTCTCTTGTTGCCGTCGTTAAAAATCTGTGTTTTCATGACATAAAGGGCAAGCTCAATGGCAATATCAATATAAGAGGCATCGCTTGCAACAATCTTTTCGATTTGATCCTTGACCTCATATTCCACTGGCAGAGGAGGAATGTAACTCGAGCCACCGATTTTTACGGGAACACCTCTGATTCTGCCGCCTTCGCAATAAAAGCCCTCGTTCACAAGTCGTGCTATATATTGGCACACGTAATAGCTTGTAGGTGACTGAATGACATCTTTATCAAGCACGAATTCCCATGCGTGCTTTAAATTTAATATTTTCTGAACGTCCTCGGCACTTACATTGTTGACCTTGCCGTTTTCAATAATCAGTTCGGTATCCGGGAATGTGGTTGACACACCTTCAAGCACAGCTTGGTCGTAAATAATAGATTTCATATTTGCTCGAACGAAATCCATATTCAAAATCACATCAGGCGCAAGTTCCTCATGGCTATATCCAAGTGCTGCAAGCTCCTTCTCTATGGCTCTGATTTGCTTTTTCAGTTCTCGTGCTTCTTTTACTCCGCGGAGTAGCGTTTGATGCAGTTCTTCGGAATAAAGACCAACATAGGTGGATTGGACCTTGCCTGCTTCGCGTTTGCGTATATAGAGGTATTTCTTGCCCGAATTTTCTTTGATATCAATGGAACCTTCGTAAGGTATCAAATTGAGTCTTGCCTGATATTCGGCTTTTGTTCGTAATAGATTTTGTATCATTTCAAAGGTGTTTTGCATAGCAGCCTCCTATTGGGGAACATTTACTATTATATTATATCATATTGTTCCCCAAATTGCAAGTGATGATTCAAAATAATCTTCTTTTTCGTTGAGTGTTTTCTTTTCCTATTGCGACACGCTTTGGTGGATTAATTATTTTCGTCAGAACCTTTGCACATAGAAAAGGTGACCGTATCTCCGAGTTCTTTCTCTGCAATACAGTCACCGTTTTTCTTCATCTTTTCTGTCGCAATCAAAGTCTGACGGACAATTTCAAGCTTGCGGAATGTATGCGGCGCTGCGATGAATTCCTTTTGCCGTGCAAGCACCTGCTTGACCACCTCACCCATAATGCCGTATTTGTCTCCGTAGAACAATTCTTCAACCGTATATTTTGCCATGTGTTTTACCTCCTTAGCTTTTGGTAACACACAATATACTGCAGAATGGGACGAAAGTCCAGAGAATACGGATTTGTTATCAAAGAAGTTACATAGCTCAGGCGATTACTTGCTTTTGCTATTTATTGATTTTGCATAGCTCCACACGTAATCGACAAACGCATCCCAGTTTAAGCATAATTGGTCGTACACGTCGATCTTATCCGAATGTAATAAATTCACGAAAGAGCGTTTGCTTGGTGGATCGGCATTAAGACGTTGCAAGTAGCACTCGGAAATAATGCGTTGCAGTTCTTTGCGATCAATACGCGGCTGACTGCCGGTTATGATACATTCCCATTCGGTTTTTGACCAGTAGTAGTATTGAACCTCGCGTCGAAGGCGCTCAGCAAAATCTGCTTTGGAGATATCTAACTTAAGTAATTTTCTGACATTGCAGTAAAACGAGTTGTGGTCGAAAATGTTGAATATTCTGAACTCCCCCGTTGAGCAACTATATTTGTATGCGTTCCAGACAAGTTTTGGTGCCATTCTCATTTCCGGTTCTCCCCACATGTAACCTGCGAAACGATCCCAGTTTGCGCAAAGCTGATCGTACACTTCAATTTTGCGCCATTTTTCAACGTTTACGTCAATGTGTTCGGGAAGTGCTTGCTCACGGGAGTGGTTAAAGTGATATTCGGATATGAGACGGCTGATTTCTACGGCATCGATATACGGAGGCCAAGTAGTGATAAAAATCTCTCCTTCATCATTTGCACGGAAAAAGCAGCGAATCTGTTGATCAAGTTCCTTCAAAAAGCGCTCTTTTGTATATTGCTTTCTGAAGATGTCTTCCATTGATAAGCAGAACCCCGGATGCTCAAAAATGTTGTACGGTCTGAATTTGCCTGTTTGGGTATCTCTTTGTATTACATTCCATTTCATTATGAGTGCTCCTTTGCTTGGTGACTAACAAGATACCACAGAAAAGATCGTAAGTCCAGCGTTTTTTATGTTAACTATCGAGTAACTTTTCAGGCTGATAGAGATACCTTTTGTGGCAAAACCAGAGGAACATATTTTAAGTTGGCAAAAGGATGACTCACGATGAATCATCCTTTTACTTTATTCGTTGCCTTTCGTTGTTGTTCGAAAGAAATTGAATTACATCGCCTAACCCATCATCGTCAGAACTCCGGTTCCTTATTTCTTTTCTTCCGTATTTTCCTCTATGGTCTCAGACAGGTCCGTGTAACAATTTTTATCTTTAAAACACCGACGAAGATAATCGTAACCGCCATCCACCGCGCATGCTCCGCATTTGCAGGTGACGTATTGATGCCTGTCGGTGGATTCGATGATTTCACCGCAGAGTTTGCATTGAATAGCGTTTTTGATGATTTTTCTCATGCCTGCACCTCCTGCAGAATACTTCAAATGTGCTTATCTCGTCCGATATGAATAGAGCATTCTATATTATCAAGTATGATGATCGTCAACACAATTTGCGTTGTAATTATTTTATGTTTTCTCGAAGTCTTTTTACAACCTCATCAATAACGGCTTCAGTAAATTGGGGATACTCTCTTTTAAACGTCACAAGCCAGTATTTATCCAATTCTTCTGTTTCTTGTTCATTAAGTGTTTTGACATCGATTGCACCATTAAACTTTCCGTCCAATGTAGAAATAATCATTTTGGAGTATTCGCAATCGATATCTTTAAGATTGTTGTCTTCCTTTAAAATTCTTAGCTTTCTTTGTAAGGAATAGTTTCCTAAAACAGTTCCATTAAGCTTTCGGGGGATAAAAATGAAGTTGAAAATATATGTGCCGTATTGACGTGTGTTTTCCGGAAGATGATATTCATCCTTGTCATCCAGATATTTTATGGTTCCAGATTTATTAATTACAAAGTGTTCTACGCTGTACTTCTCTTCATTGCTTAAAAATGAATTGAGATTGTCTACAGATGTAACAGAAACAACGTTGTTTTCAAGCTTAAAATAGTTATATATTGTTGCGAGAGATTTGCATTTGTATTGTAAGTCTTCGTTTTCAAAATTGCTATTCCATCTTGATATGGCAGTTAGATGTGTCGTTGCCATTTTTGAAGCACTAACAAAAGTTTTTATTTCAGAAATTAAATCCTTGTAAAAATCATTGGACTTTGCCACTTTCTTGATTTTTTCTGCATCACTTTTTTTATCACCAAAAAGCATAAACAAGACAGTATAGAAATACACTGCAAAAATTTTTTTGCAATCATTCTTACTTGCTGATGACGACTCAATTTGCAAAAAATATTTTAGAACAAGCATTTTGGGAACTATCAAACCTTTATCAAGAATACTTTTTTTGATAATATTACAAATTATTTGCCGTTCAGTGCTGTCAATTGACTTTAAATAAGTTTTCATGCAACCAGGGACACCGCCATCATCTTCTACGATAGAGTTTAAGCAGTTGACGTACCTCGTTGCCCCATCTATTACCTCTTGCATTAATGAATTATTGTTGATAACTTTTATAACGTGATCTTTACTATAATAAATCGTTCCTTTAACCGTGCATTCATCAATTAACAAAAATTCTTCATCCATATGTATCATATCATATTCCGGTTTGCAGAAAACGTGGCAATACATATAATGCTCCAAAATTTTTGTGAGAGGATATGCATTTGATAAATTCGTTGAAGCTAGATTCTCGTCAAATTTTATCCACGCTTCCTTCAATTCAACCCATGATTTTCGAATGGTCGCTGTCGCGTCTTGAGCAAACAAATACCCCTTGAAGATATCCTCAGTATCAAGTTTTATACCTTTTAGATTAACGTCAATATAGTATTCGGTACTCTTTTTTACATCTTCTTCATCAGCCACGATGACATTAATCTGACATGATTTAAGATTTTCTAGAAATATACGTGCCTTATCAGGAGTGTCAATAATCTTTGACGTACCAATATACCTATATAGCGCACTCAACGATTTGATCTGATTTAATTTGTCACTTTCTTCAACGGCGGTTTGTTGCGCACTATTTACAGATTTTAAATTGTACCTTGACGATTGAAAAATATCAAACTTGTTAAAACAGTTAAGTTTAATGTCAACCAATTTCTCAATATCGTTAATTTCATCTTGATATTCAAATTTAATATAGTTGACAAGCATATTCAATGATACCAATCGTTGCTGACCATCTATAATGTAATAATCCCTGTCGTTTGCGGAAGATAAAATAATGTTACCAAGAAATTTGTTACCATGAGAAATATCATTCATAAGAGCAAAAAGAGTTTCTTTCTTCCAACGAATTTCTCTTTGGTAGTCAGGAATGGATAAAATTCTACCTTTTGCAAAAGCAAGGATAGGGTGCTTTTGACCGTTGTATTTAATTGTAATTTGAGTGTCGACATCAAAGAGAAAATCTCTTAATTTTATGACTGTTCCTGTAATTTCCGACATGTTTTTACCTTCTTTTAAATTCCTTCTTCAGTACTCAAAAGATGTGTTATGAAATCACCGCCGTATCTAAATTCGGCATACAGATATTTTGCTCCGCGATCCAAATGAGCCTTAATATACTTTTGGAAATACTCATCATCATCGATATGATGGTTCTCCTTCATGGCTATCAAGCACTTGTATAGTTCATCGTATTCACCTGTTATGGTCTGGCGGTTGAGTTCCAATCCGTTATTGTCTGTCTTGAAGTCGGATTCCGCCATAGGCTCGTCCGATTTCAGAGACAAGGAAATAGCCAATTTTGACAGAGCGTAAGGCTGAAGGTTCTCACTGGCTTCAACCGCCTCAAAAAACTCTTGCGTTTTTTTAGATGTTCGTATTTTGAAAACCATAGTAATTACTCCTCAAAATAAGCATTACGTGATACGCTAGTGCGTGTATTGTCGGCATTCTCAAGCATATATGTCACCGCAATCTTATCCTTCATAATTCCAATGTGCTTAGAATTGATTTCTTCGTTGGTGGATAGTATAAAGACCTGACCGTTCAACTTGCTAAAGAAATGCTTGGAAATGTTCTGTCTATGCTCAGTATCAATTCTTGCAAACGGAGTATCGATAACAAACGGAACTTCGTGATTACAGAGTTGCACAAGCGAATAATATAGAGCCATGATGAAGATTTGCTTTTCACCATTTGAAAGCGATGTTTTTTCAATTTCAACAGGCAAAGTCAAGCTTGTTTCATTATGAATTCTCAAATATCTGATAATATCCTTTGCATCAGTATAACCGGTTATCTTCTGTAACTGCTTGAATGCCTCGGAAGATGCAAAGTTATCCAACAGCGAATCCATGTTAGTTGTAAGAATATTTATCAGCTGTCGAGCATCAAACTCATCGTGCCTATAAATGTGAATGTTAAATTCGTCATCAATATGCATGTCGTCAATAAATCTTGTCTTGCGCATAAGCAAATTGATCTCATCTCTAAATAAGGCTTCAATCTTTTCGATTTGCTTATGGTACAATACGCTCTGAAGTTTATCCAGCATAAGGATTGCTCTAGACGAAATATCGGAAATAGATTCTTTTTTCAGTTCTTCTTCCAAATTGGCTCGAGCTTTCGATAATGCCGCCTCTGCCGTCAACATTGCGGTTTCCTTCTCTTGGATAACCTCCGAGAGTTGGATCCGTTGATTCAAGAGTTGAGTCTGCTCCTGTAAAAATGCGTTTTTGCGTTGCATATAAACTTGCACAGAATCGATATTGCATTCGTCGAGCTTTTGGCGGATCTTTGCAGACTTATTGATAGAAGATTTAATACCTTTTTTGATTTTTATAATACGCTCTGCATCAAAATCAAGGATATCTCGTACAAGAGACAGTACAGATGCACCGCTTTCAAACGAAAGATCCAAAATATGTTGACTCTTATTACCGTAGCCAGAGTATGCCAACGATTTGATCTCAGCAATAGCGTTAGTTCCACCGAACCGACGCACCGCTTCTTTTACTAATGGGAATTCTAACACCTCGCAAAAGTCTGAATATTTGCGATTGTTATTTTCTTCGAGAAGCTGCTTTTCTACCTTTTCAATTTGGTCTCTGATAATCAAGAAAGGCAAATATTCATTGGCTACTCTTTTTATCCACGCATTATTTACTTCACGCTTTTTTTCTTCAGTCTTGAGGTCTGCAATATATCCATCCCACTCGTCCTTGGTTATACCGCCGCCATGCGCATAACTTTGCTCTAATTCCTTAAGCTCAGCCTCACAGTTGGTTATAGCAGTTAAACAATCGTCAAACTCTTGTTTTTTTGCAGAATAGGATTCTGACGCTTCTTGATAATGCACCTTTGCGCCCAAGTATTCATTGAGTGCATTGGCAGATGAACCGGTGTTAGCTGCGCTGACACGTCTGAAATTCTTGCTCATGATATCAAACGTATCATAACCACAAAGAGTCAAGAAAGCCCCTTTGATGCGTGCGTTGCTTCCTTCTTCAAGGAAAAAGTCGGCAATCTTTTCTCCGTCAAAGAAATACAGATTGAATAGTTCGGGAGGAATAATGCTGAAAAGAAACTTATCAAAGTCAGCTATTTCCTCGGCGTTGAGCTGAATCCCATTCCTTGATACTCTATATTTCTCGCTCAAAGTATCATTGAGAGTCCAAACACGCGTCAAAATGTATTGATCCATCTCATGCCCATTACTAATACTAATGTCCATCTCAACACTTGCAGTAGCTGGTTTTGTCATCTTGACAGTGTTATTAATTAGTTTCGTAATAGCACGAGCGTAATAGGCATTATGGCTTTTATATCCCATGCTCATAAAGCCATATAGACAAAGCCGCATAGCGGTAAACAACGTAGTTTTTCCTGTGCCGTTTTTGCCACCTATCAGAATTATGTTTTTGCTGTCTTGCGCTCTTGTTTCGAATATAGCCTCTCCTTCGTATGAACCAAAGTTCTCAAGGGTTATTCTATTGATCTTCATGGTTCAAACCTCTCTGGATTGTATCAAAGTGGAGCCAGCCTTGATTGATAATTTTGTCAAATGCTTTTGTTACACGGCTACCTTTGGTGTAATTCTTGTTAGATTCAATTTCTACGATGAGTTTGGATATCAATTCAAACTCAACATTGTTTTCCTCACACTGCTTTTTAATTTCCTCAACTACTTCTTCGGGGAATACAGGAACCTTATAGTCATCCCAAGGCAAATGTTTACCCTTTATCTCATAATAGAGGTCAACAAGGGTTCTGCGTGACAAGTCTCCCTCGTCATCCCAAGTTTTATCTATATATTTTAATTCTTCAAGCGTAATCAATTCAAAATTATACGTGACTTCTAATTGAAGGAGTCTCCTTAATATTTCTATGCGTGATGCCATTGTAAACGGACCCAGACCATATTCTCCGTCTGATTTTTTATACATCTGTCCGTTTCTTCGCTTGTTTTCACGAGTTGTCGGCGTAGAGCGAAGTTCCACAAGCCAATTTCTGAAATCGCGTAAGGGTTCGAGCCATGTTTCCCCACGGTTGATAAATGCCTTTAGTGATTTGTCTTCTTTAACCATCGTACAAATCCAACATCCAAAACGAGAATTACCTGTGACAGGAATTTTATCTTTATCAATCTCACCGATTACGCTTTGTTCCTCCCCAAGATTTTCGCCCTGATATAACGAAAACAGATATTTATTATCAGATCCCCATGGCGTACGAGAATCACCTTTCAAAAGAAATTTCCACACTAGATCATTCGGAATCTCCGTGAGCGGATTATATACATGCGCTCCTTCTATATCGGTATGAGGCACTAATATTTTACCTTCAATTTCTCGAGAGCGTATATTGTTGGCACGATAGGTGCTTTCAGCTTTACGTACACCGAGAAGGAGTACGACCTGACCATTCGTTTTAATAGTATCAAGCGTGTACTTGTTCATGGGGTGAATCTTCAATCTTTCCGTACACCAGCGGAAGCCGGGAGCTTCGGGAGTAGGATAACCAAGACCGATAACCTTGCTCCAAAAAGTATCCGCAATTTCCGGATAGATGATATCTGCTTTTACTTTGAGTTCATTACCCACTTGGTTAATCATTGCTGACATACGGTGCATATAGTTTTTTACAATGGGATTTTCGACCATTGTATCCGAGGAAACTATATATACTGTTTTGTGTCTTTGTTGAGGAGCCAACCTTTGAAGCATCTCCATAGCAAGGCAACACAAAAGTGTGGAGTCTTTTCCTCCACTATATCCAATCAGCCACGGTCTTTTATCGTGGCTGTAAACAAGAGCCATCTCTTGTATTATATCTTCGAATACTTGAAATTCGCCTGTATATGGCATAACTAACACCCTCTCTTATCTCTGCGCTTCTTTCGCTTGTTCATCCTTTCCCAAAGGGACGCCTATCAACTGCTTGATTTTTGAACATGTTAAGGTAACAGCTTCTTCGCTATTCATTACCTTACCATCTTCTCGAATCGTTCTGCCTAACCAATTTTCTTCATTGCATCGTGACCAGTCGATTTCTTGCAATTTCTTTAGAGTGGATTTCATATCCACGTGAAGATTATCATAGAAGTAACGACCTAATTTGCCGAGCGCAGTCAGTGTAATCGCTAACGTGATAATATAGTTTTCTCGAAGATCTTTTTTGGTAAGACCTCTATTCATAACCTCTTGCCACTCGTTAATATTATCTGCAACTGTTTCCCAATATGAAGTCAAAAATTCAACAGCTGCGGCGTCACAATTATCATTATGAACGATTTTGAGATTTGCTTTATATATGGCATTCAAAGTAAAAAGATTACCGGAGTTCTTTCCGAGAATGTCGCGTTCCTTGTCCGTAAACCTTTTAAAGAAGGGCACGGCATTAATAACCTCTTTTGTGGCGACAGCTACTGCATCTCTTGAGTCGTAAAGTGTTGACAAGGAATTGGATGTTTTTACAGCGTGCTTATTAAGGTCTGTAAACATTTGCTGGCTACGCTCCAAGCCGTTGTCACCGAAAAATACGATAGATATCGTTTCCTTGCCAAGGCTTTCGTCCTCTTGCATTGCAGCTTCAATCGCGGCTTTTCTATGCTGACCGTCATTGATGAGAAAGACGGAATCCATATCAACATGAAGCACACCTATATCTGCACTATCATTCGACACGAATGAAAATTCGCCATCTATCGAGGCAGACAAAGCGGAAAAAACATAGTTGTTTCTATTTTCAAGAATATATTTTTTTATTTCTGGAATTCTCGCTTCGTTGATCTTTCTTTGAGCTCTGTATTCGGGGGCAACGATTTCGTCATCGGAAGGAAAAAGTTTGGAAAGTAGTTTCAACGGAACCATGGAAATATAGTATTCTCGCCCCGCCTGAATACCTCTGACCGCCGGAAATTGATAAGCAAAATGCATACTTTACCTCAAAACAAAACGTGATATACTTAAGCACGTACTTAAGTATATCACATTCTCATTGTTTTGTCAATATTCGAGCGAAAATTACATCAAATATCTTCGTCCAAAAGAATATCATCAGGAAGCGCATCAATATCAAAGTTATTTCCTTCCACAATCGAGGAAAGGAAGTTTTTGATATTTTCCATTGACTCCAACAAGCTTGAACCAATTTGATCAACCAACTTTATCACTCCGAAGTTAGCAAATTGCGTTAAGAAATCAACCTTCTTAAAATCGGTCTTTTCGCCAAATGCAAGTTCAAGGCGCTGATCTTCGGTGAAATTCTCGGTTGTGGTTGAAAGAATTGCCGTTTGGAACATGAAATCCAATTTTCCGTTATCATTGTTCTGTATAACGTTTCTCGGTACAGAATGGCGATAATCTTCCTCGCTCAGTATTTTTTGATCATACATAATACCGATAGAAAGTGAAAGCATATAAATGCTGTACTGTGCTCTAGGCTTAAACAACGGAGCCAGTGCATCAATTGCAACATCCCACGCAGAGCCTCTTAATGCGATGTCTGTTGTTATTTCCATAAATGACCCTCCTCAACCTTTGCAATATTTTTCTCATCGTTACTAACGATAGTATAAACTCTGCCGATGTTATCTGCGTCAAAAACGCCATGAAGATCGTCCTTGGAGAACAAAACAACCTGCGGAGCAAATTTTGGAATCATATCAATTACATTCTGTCTTTGGTCTGGATCGAGCTTTGAGAACGGGCCGTCAAGAACAAGAGGATATTCCTTGGTTGACAAATGTTCTTCGCTACGAAGCATTTTCAAAATACCACCGATATACGCAAAGGATACAACCGCAAACTGTCCTTCGGATTTGGATTCATCGCCAAAGCTGTCGGTTACGCGCACAGCAAATTCACGGCTGACCGATACGGTTCTTTTACTCGTAAGCATTTCATTTATCAGAAGCTGAATATTTTCCTCAAGCCTGTGACTATAGGTAACTGATTCATTGGCAAGACGAGTGGTAAAATGCTCAAGAACCTTTTCCATGATTTCGATCTTGTGAGCAACCTTTTCGCCCTCTTTGCTCTCTGAGGTGAGCTTGTCATATTCTTTCATGTATTTTTTCAGTAGAATATCAAGCTTTCTAAGTTCAGTTTCAATCTTGACGATCTTATCATCAAGATCTCTAACGCTTTCTTCAGTGTTCTGTCGATCTACAACAAGATTTTCTATATCGGGACTCTTCTTTTCCGCTTCGTCTAACTCTCTGATTTTAACGTCGCATTCGTGGGCCTTATCACTATTTTCAAGAACCATATGAATATGATCCTCAACCTTACTCTTATCGTAGTTCTCGCCCCAGCGTATTGCATTTCTCGTGAATTCTTTATAGAGATAAGTATAGGAGGGAGGCAATTCGGCAAGGTATTTCCTGATATGATCTTTTTGTTCTTCGCACAAAAGTTGTCCGCAAATACATTCTGTAGTTCCGTCCTTTAACAGATAGGTCACCAGTGATTTTGTTACTCCAGTAGGTAATTTGCTCTGTTCAGCCTTCATATGACTTTTACGTTTGGCATCCTCAACAGCCTTGGAAAGAAGAAGAAACGGATACATATCCATAACCTCTTTACCGAAGTCACTTTGCTGTGCTTCTGCGTTCTTAAGGAATAGATCTCTTTGAGCACGAAGCTCTTTTCTTCTTGCCTCATATTCTGCTTTGGATTTTGTACCACCGATCTTTTCGGAAATTTCAGCAATAAGTTGGTGCTTTTCTTCCTTATCGGATTTAGCCTTGTTAAGACGATCTGTATACTCGTCGATTCGCGCCTGAGCTTGCTCAATGTTATATTTAAGCGTAGAGATTTCGCTTCCGCTACTGATATTACCTTTGCTTAAATAGAGTTTACCAAGCACTGTTGTTCTCAAGTCAGTACGACCAATATGGTTGATGGCTGCTTCCAAGACATCGAGATCAAACATCGAGTAGAGCGCTTTACGTAGCTTTCCAGCAGAATCCCTGCCTTTTACACGAAGATCGGCTATCATGCTTTCTCCGTCAAAGAAGAAATATTCAGAAAGTCCCGAGGGAAGCATTTTCTCTATAACCTCTTTCGGTCTATCTACTCTTTTCCAGTTAAAATCCTCATCTCTTTGGTTAAGAGAAAAATCCTCTCCAATTTTTTCGGAATCATCAATCCCTTTTTTGTATTTATAAGTTCTTGTCAAAGAGTATTGCACGCCTTCATGTTCGAAATCAATTCTGCCCATAACATCGAAGGTTGAACCATAAGGCTGTTCACTTTCAAACTGGAGGTTGTAAAGCCTGTCGGTTGTAGTTTTGTTAAAGTGAACTTGTCCGTAAAAGATCCATTGAAAAAGCTGGTGAAGCGTGGTCTTGCCGTCACCGTTTTTACCATAGATAATGGTTACTTTGCCATCGGTAGAACAACGAATTTTGCCATAATCCCTGAAATTTCGAAAGTTCTCAAATTCGATTTTACTTATTCTCATTTGCAACCTCCTTATCAAGTTCATCGAGAATGGATTTTACAATATCATTTTTAGCCGAATTCTCACCCAGCATCTTTTCAGCTTGAAGCTGATGTTCTTTGTCCTCGATAAACTGGATCATATTTTTTACAACATCATTCTCATTCATCTAAGCCTTCCTCCATATCTTCGTAATCATAAACGTCAACATCTTCAACTGCAAGACCATAATCTCCGAGGTAATTCTCGAGTTCTGGCGCTAATTCATCCCAGTTCAATGAGAGCTTGGCATATTCATGGAATCTACGGAATTCTATTTTTGCCCAAGCGGGAAGGTCGTAAGAAGGCAGAACAACGACATCGTATATATGTGCGAATTCTTTGCCTTTATATGTTCTTAAAATACGACCGCGTCGTTGCACAAACTCTCTATAGTCATCGTTACTGGAGAGTATGAGAGCACTCTTGATTGAAGGGATGTTGATACCTTCGTCAAGACAACGGATTGCTGCCAAGGCAGATATCTCACCTTTGTTAAATGCATCTACCAACTGCATACGTTCATCCATATTTTCTTGCGCAGTAAACTGGCTCGGCTTATAACCGTGCGACGACAAAACGCGTTTTACAGATTGGATGTGTCTTAACTCCTCTCCTGTATTGTTATCAAACAGGCGTCCGTCACCACAGTAAACAACAAAATGATCATTTTCTTTGACTTGAGAAACAATATAATCGATCTGATCCTGCTTTTCTTCTGCCATAGAAATAACACGCAAGCGGTTTCGTAATGATTTTACTAACAAATCGGGATTTATGCACGTGTTATTTTTAAAGCAGGACAGTATTCGGCGTGTATGGTATTGGAATTTTTCCTCATCTTCTTCGCTGGCATGAACGTAGATGGGATGATAATAATACGGAACAAGGAATTTTCTCTCAAGAGCTTCTTCGATAGGTAAGCTGAATACTTGTCCACCAAAGAATTCCATCAACTCTTTTCCGCGTTGTGCCGAAGTACCACTGAATGGGGTTGCACTTAATCCAAGCATATACTTGAACTGTATGTGCATGTCTTCCGAACGATCGGTAAATCGATGGGCTTCATCCACAATCAGAAGCTTATCTTCATTTGATTTTAAGAGAGTCTTCTCAA
>ERZ827440.1525-NODE-1525-length-24837-cov-6.367646_pt1 | contig 24837 bp, 23 predicted proteins | sample MGYA00519774_ERZ827440 | MGnify/ENA primary metagenome ERZ827440 (study PRJEB31778, sample SAMEA3449302) | human gut metagenome | biome: human gut; feature: human-associated habitat; material: faeces | place: United Kingdom | collected 2010/2012 ... | reverse complement strand
CAGGAAGCGTTTCTCCAGCAGTCAGATCCACGACCTTCACCGGCGCACCGTCTGCGGAGTAGCCGAAAAGCAGCACCTCGAAGTCCGGGGCTTCGGCATAGCGATAAACCCCGCTTTTGGCGAGGTTTACGCTGCTATAGCTCTCAATATCTATGGACAGATTCTTCATCACGACAGGAAGTCATCGTCCAGATCGGTCGAAAAATCGTCAGCCGCAGAGGACTTGCCGCCGAGCGGTTCCCCGTCACGAACCTTCTGAATATTGCCCAGGCCACAGGCGATGCCGCGGTTGCCGTTGGAATTGAAGGCGTAGAAATTGACGGACACCCTGGCGTAGCAGCCGGAATACACCTCGGAGCGGTCGAGGATTGGCTGGACGCTGCAGTCCACGATCTGGGGAGCGGTGGTGCTGTTGGCGTTTACGAAGAAACTGTTCTTGTAGGCTTCATCGTCACGCTCGGTATCGCCGTCACGGAGCGGGAGCTTCAGAGCCGCCTTGTTGGGGATCTTTCCGCCGAACTTGGCGACGCCTTCCTTGATGGCAGCGTCCACGGCGGCGTTGATGGCATCGAGGGTCTGCTTGTCGGATTTCGGGATAATGAGGGATACGGAATACTTGGGGTTGCTGCCGTTGATGGAGGCAGGTTCCCACACATTTGCATAGGACAGGCGGACAACGCCGGTCACGACTTTGGTCGAATTCATCTTGTTAGCCATATTACAGTTCTCCTTTATAGTCGGTAAAGTCTTGTTTTGCACCCGTAGTCGTGATAGCCGGACGCCTGTCGGATGCGGGAACGAGCGTCGGCTTTCCTTTGGGCTTGACGACCAGACCGCCGAGCACCTCGGCAAAGGTCTTTTTGCCCATGAGCTTCTCCATCTCGGTGATGGGAATGAGGGACTTTTTGAAGATGTCGGTATAGCCGGCTGCACGGGCGGCAGCGGCAACGGCATCCTCGTCGGTGTATTTGCGATTGGTACGGCTCTCCACCAGCTTGTAGCCGGGCCACTGTTTTCCGTGGTTGACCGCTGCGTCCTGGGCATAGGCCATGAGCTCATTTGCCCATTTGGTGAGGTCATCCAGCTTGCCGAGAATGTCGCTGATCTCCGCATCGGAGAGCAGAGGCGGCTGGGCAAACTCGTATTTGGCAAGTTGGAGCTTGGCATCGGCTCTGGCGCGGCACTTGACCGCCGCCTTGCAGAACTGGCACCACGTACCGGGGCAGTATTCGCCTTCGCCCTTGAAGGCAAGTTCTGCCTTGGGTTTCAGCGTCTTTTCCGCCCAATCCCGAAGCTCGGCAACGGAAATGACCCAGGTGCTGACATTCTCCCGGCGGGGCTGGTAGATGGTCATGGAAACCGTATCGATGTCGTAGAGACAATCGAAGATACGGAGTGCGCCGAGCGCATACAGCATCATCTGCGGATTTTCCTCGGCATTCACCAACACGCCCTGGCCGTACTTCAGATCGATAATGTGGAGGAGCTTGTCCGCCACGATAAGGCAGTCACCGGTGCCGAAACCGTCCGGCACATAGCAGGAGAAGTCCAGCCGCTGCTCAATGAGCACCTTGGGGTCCGGGCAATCCTTCCGAGCCTCCTCGATGGCTTCCAGAACGAATTCCATGTAGCCGTCCGTATACAGTTCCATTTCATCGGAGTCGTACTTGCTGACCGGACGGGTGGAGCGCATCTTCAGTGCCTTACGGAGCTTGTGTTCTGCAAGGGCATGAGCCGTTGTACCTTCTGCGGCAGCTTCCGTTTCTCTGTCCTCAAACTCCAATTCCAGCCGGGCGGATGGGTTGCAGTGAAGCCAGCGGTGGGAGGAAGAGGCCGAGAGGACTGCGTGACGATTAGGGGGCATCCTTCAGCACCTCCACATCTTTGAGCAGTGCCTCATAGTGCTTGTGGTCGATGCCGGAGAGCTTCGGAGCGCCGTACTTTTTAAGGAGCGCCTGGATCTCAGCCGTGAATCCGGCCCGACTCTTTTCACCGAGGACTGCCCGGACTTCTTCCAGCGTCAATTCCTTTTTGGGCGCGGGTGCTGGCATCTTCGGCTCTGCATCGACAGTCGGCTCATTCTGCAGTATTGCATCTGCCACAGCCTGAACGCTGTCCGCCAGTGAGCGAAGATTCTCCGTGACAGCAAGCAGGAGTTTCGCTTTACTCATGCGCCGCGCCTCCTTCTGCCGTCTCGGCGATAGACACAGACTCCACGCTGGGGCCGGGAATGAGGATCATCATCTGCTCCCGCCTCCCGAATAACCGCGTCAGCAGTTTTTCGCGCAGGCTGACGATCCTGCACCGAACGATCCGCTCGGTCTGCGGTCTGCCTGTGACACGAACTTCCAGATCATGTTTCACCGTTTTCATCCTTTCTGAAGGACGGTATTGATTTGCCCTTCACAGATAAGCCACGGGAAACGAAGAAACTGAGGGTCTCACAAAAGTTTTTTGAGCTTATTTTTAATGGTGCGCAGGCGATGAGTGATGGCCGAGGGGTCAACGCCCTCCCGCGCAGCGTAGTCCTTTACGCTGACGCCGTCGTAATAGACCGCCTGCACAAGCCTCTGCTGCGCGGGCTTTAGCGTTTTGATCGCCTCGCGGAGCATATCTGTGCGGCTCGACTCCTGGAACAGCGCGGCAAGCGCGTCCTGCTCTGCCGCAAACAGGACGCCCTGTTCTGCCAGAGCATCCATACTGCTGTGGCGTCGCGTCTCCTTGTGGTCGTTGTTGTACTCTTGGCGGTTCAGATCCACCAGGAGCTCACCCCAACGGTCATCGACCTCAATGGTCACGGTTTCGGTTGCAAATTTGTACTGGATTTTCATGCGGCCTCCTTTCGGGGCCTGCATGGCGGCACTCTGGCCGCAAAACGAAAAAAGCCCGCCGCACGACACTCAAGTGCCGTGCAGCAGGCTCACACCATAATATTTATATCCACGTCCCGCAGAGCGCGGGGCGATTGGACCTCTCTATGTACCTTCCAGACTTTTTATTCCACCAAGCCCCACAGCCATTTGGCTGTGGGGCGTGCCAGAAGCCGTGCGTTCAGATAGGCCATCTCCAAGGTCAGGCAGGTATATCCCATGTAATACCCGTCCATGGGCCGGAGGGTGATGGCGAGGTCCGGCGTCTCCATATCCGTCAGACACAGCGGCAGGAGGTATTGCAGCCTCTGCTGATAAATCTGCGGGACAGCGTCGCCGGGAGAGACAATGGCTTTTCGGCGCGCCAGTTCAACCGCCGTTTCCAGAAGGAGGGGCAGATTGCGGGCGCTTTGCAGTTCGGTGGGCAATCTTGCGACATTGGCCGGGTCTCCGAGGATATGCTCCACGTTGACGCGCACCGGCCAGTCTGGAACGTAATGAATACCTTGCAGCGGCATTGAGTAGAGAGGCTTTTCCGGCAGTGGGGAAATATAACGCAGCAGCGCAGAGTTTTCGTCCGCGAAGCCCCGGAAGCACCACTTTAATAAAGAATCCAGTTTTTTGTTTCTGCCGAAGCAGGCATAGATGGGCTTATATCGCTTGGTATAAAGGCCGGTATGAAAGCAGGCGTATTCGTTGCGCATGAGGATGATCCGGTCCTTCTCAGCCATGTCAGTTGCAGCATTGTAGTCGATGACCTGTTTGCGAAAAATAGATTGAATGTATCGTTCTAAGATCGGTGTATCATAATTTTTCTCGGAATAGCTGCCGCTGCGGAAACGCCACGGCTCCGGGAGCGCCAGCTCTGCCAGCGCATCCAGCTGTAAATACCAGTTCGGGACAAAGGAGAACGAAAACAAATCTGTTTCATAAATCATAGCTTGTTCCAGCTTTCTGTGTATAATGAGGCGACCTCCCGGCAGATGCACCGCGCCATCCGCGCAAGGTAGCAGCTGCCTTCCATAAATCGCGCCGTTCCGTCCCATGGGTTGCACCAGACCATGCAGTTCGGGCAGATGTGCGCCGAGGCCCTTTGAAGAAAGCGGAGCATGGATGTAAACACCTCCGCGCCCTCTGCGGTCAAATGCTCCGGCATGGGCAGGGTCAGGCGGGTGTAGGCTGCGAGATTGACGGTACTGGGGTCGTAGATCAAATCTTTCTGTTCATCCGTATCATGTGCCGCATATTCGCGCAGGATCGGGTCCACGGGAACATGGTGCCGAGCGCAGTAGCACAGCGCCTTGACCAGTGCGACGCTGCCGCCTTTACTCAGCTGCGGCTCGTTCATCACGCGCTGCAGGGCGCGCTTGCTCATATCCAGCTGTCGTGCCATATCTGCTTTGCTGTCAAAACAGGTACTCAGAAGATAGTTCAGCACATAGGACGTTAGCCCCTTCTCCATAGATTTATCTCCCTTCTCGTTTCGACGATTCCTATTTTACAAGCAATTCTGCGATTCGGGAACGTGATAAATTTGTCACCCCTGCGGGCATAAAACCCCTGAAAATGGTGAAAGATTTTTCATCTTTTCCTTGACGTTTTTCTGAAAATCTATGGTATAGTAGAGAAAGAAAAAGCCCGCTCACGAGGAGCGGGCATCCAAGGTGTTCAGTTTTTGTCGCTGGCTGCGATCTCTGCGCATACGCGCAGCATGAGCGCACGGCTTTGTTCCGTGCAGCCGCCTGCAATTTCGCGCATGGCGGACAGAAACGCATCCGTTTCCGCGGGTCGCCGGGTCACGGCGGCTGTGGCTTCGGTATCGAAGCCTTCCAGCAGCGCACAGACCGTCGTCCCATACAGATGGCTGATCTGCACCAGCCGTTCCAGATTGACCGTGCGCTCTCCGCGCTCGACCTTGCCATAATGCTCCGGCGACAGACCCAGCTGATTGGCGGCTGCCTCCTGCGTAAGACCTGCGCTCTTTCGTGCGTCCCGGATATGCCTGCCGATGACTTTATAGGATATGGGCATACGCGCACCTCGTTTTCCTCAGTATCTATACAGATATTTTACCGAAGAACCCGGATTTGAAACAGAAGCCTATAACGGAATATCTACCCTTATAACGCCGTATTTTGCAAAATAATCTTCCGTTATGAGGCACATTCTGCCGCATACAGTCGGATAGGAGGAAGCTCTCATGTCACAAAACGCCGCTGAGTTAACCGTGCAGGACCTGCGGGATATGCGCCGCAGCTTCTCGCAGCAGGAACTGCTGAACTTGATCGACCGGATGTTTACCGACGAGCATACTGCGCTGGATATGGACGTGGTAGATGCCGCCATTTTCCGGCTGCTGCTGGCGGAAGGGCAGGAACCGACGCCGGGCAATCTGCAAAAACGCTTTTCCGAGGTCGGGCAGTATTATCTGCGCCGAAGTCTCGGCCTGCTATAACGAAAAAATCCCCCTGTGACAGAGTCTTTTCTGTCACAGGGGGATTTTCTCCTTACCGGTATTCTGAGAGGTAACGGTCCAATGGGATCTGGTTGCGCACACAGTATTGCAGCAGACGCTCCATGGCATCCGCGGTTTTCTGGGTCATGCGCTGTGCTGTCTGGACCTGCCGCAGCGCTTTGTACGACAGGCCGAGCTGCCGGGCCATGTTGTGTTTTGTCAGAAAAACTGCGTCCAGCAGCTTCTGGAACAGATACGCGGTCAATCGTGCTTCTTCCATGTCCGTCTCCTCTGCAATAAAAGTGGAGGGGCGGATGATCCGCCCCTCCGGGAAAAAACGTTTGCGGGATTACTTTGCGATGCTCTGCGCAAAGCGCATGAGGATCGTGGCGATCTGCGCGCGGGAGGCGTTGGCCTGCGGGGTCAGCGCATTGTTGCTGCCCTGGATGAGGCCGGAACCGACCGCCCACTGCATGGCTTCCTTCGCCCAGCCGGAAACGCTGGAAGCGTCCGTGTAGCCGGAGAGGGAAGCGGATGCGGAAACGTCGTAACCCTTCATCTTCGCGTATCGGTAGAGCATGGCGGCAAGCTGCTCACGGGTGATCTTGCCCTCCATATTCGTGCCGTCCGAAATGCCGTTTTCCATCGCCCATGCACGGCCAGCGGTGTACCATGTCGCGCCGCCGGAGGTATTGACGCCCTCCATACGGGCAAGGATCGTGACGATCATGCTGCGGGTCGTGTCGGCGTTCGGGCTGAACGCGTTCGCGGACGTGCCGTTCATCAGACCGTTGTCGCAAGCGTACTTCACGCCGTCATAGTACCAGCTGCCGGATGCAACATCCGTGAACGGGAGGTTGTCCTTGCTGGTATCCGGGGTCGAGGGCTTGGAGGGCTTCGACGGGCCGACTGGCGGGACGGGCGTATCATTATTTTCCTGCCACTTTGCCGTCAGCGTCGTGCCGCTGGCAAGCGCGTCGGTCAGCGCTTCGTAGCGGGTCTCGCCGTCGTACCAGCCGAGGAAGGTATATCCCGCGCGCGTGGGAACCGGGAGCTTTTCGCCGGACTGGTCAGAATAGTAGCTGTGCGTGAGCGTTTCTTTCCCGTCGATCAGACCGCCGTTCGCGTCAAAGCGGAGCGTCCACCTTGCACTGCTACTGTCGCGGATGGTCAGGTAGTAGAGCGTCGGCTCCTTCTCGCCCTCCTGCACCACGATGCGGAGCATGGTGGTGTCGTCCGCGATCCGGATCGCGTTTTTCAGCAGATAACCGGCGTCCTCGTCATAATGCGCGTTGTTGACGATCACGTTCGCGCCATCTGGAGCGTTCAATTTGAGCGTCTGGTCTGCGAGTGCAGAGGCCTCGAACGTATAAACATACTTGCCGGACTTGAAGGGCAGCGATGCGGTCTGCGCGCCGGTCTTTGCGTCCTCAAGCGTGATGCCGGAAAGCTCGGCGCTCTGGCCAACAGCCTCCTCGCCTGCGTTGCCATAGAGCGGCACGATAACATAAATCTCTGCCGAGCGCTCGCCGAAGGCCGAGTGCAGCACGAACGAGGCGTTGACAGCCTTGATGAAGCTGATCTCGTCAAGCTCGACGGGCAGACCGTTTTCATCGACGGCCCAGGAGATATCCATCGCGTCGCCGCGGTTGTGGACGTCGCTGAAGCTGTCCTGATCGGTGCCGGAGCGGTAGGGGTTCAGCGGGGTCTCGATGTCGCCCTCGTCGTTTGCGTGCGCGTCACCGTAGCCAAAGAGCGGTTCGCGCGTCTTCTCATCGAGCAGCGTGCCGGTGAGGGTCATCTTGACCGGGTCAACGACCACGCCCTGCGAGCCGTACCTGTCGATGTCCGGATACTCATATCCCGGGAACGCCCCGGTCTCGCCCTTGGAGGTTTCATAGGCGGTGGAGCCGTCGTTTTCCTTGATGTACGTGACCTGATAGTTCCAGGTGGTCTCCGCGTCATAGTGCGCGCTGCCGGCAAGCTCGTACCACTTGTCGGGCTGGCCGTCGTTGTCCTTGTCCTGCGCGACCCAGATGCTGGCGGGCTCGCCGTAGCCGTAGCCGCCCTGGCTGTTGCCGTAGACGATGAAGTCAATACCGTAGGGGTTTGCCGGGTCATTTTTCAGCGGATTTGTGAGCTTATAGGTCATGTAGCCGCCGAAGTTGCCGCAGGTCTGGCAGTTCATCCAGTTGTTGGGCGGCGCGATCAGCTTATGCGTGCCGTCATAGACAATGGGCGAGCTGCCGAAGCTCTTGTTGGTATACTGCGAGCCGATGGGCAGGTACTCATAGACGGACATGATCTTGCCCTCGCGCTTGACGTTGACGGTAACCGTCAGGGGCTTGCCATGCGGGTAGCTGAGCGTGAGGCGCAGCATGCCGCTGCCGTTTTCCAGCTGAATATCGGTATCACCTACGATCTCTGCGTCCGAAGCGCTGCCAAGCGTCGGATAGAAGTGAATGGTCTCGTTATCCGGCGTTCCATATGGCAGTGTAACCGTGAAGAAAGAGCCGTTGCTGCTGAAACCCTTGATGCTGCGGCGCGTGGTCTCGCTGCCGATGCTGTAGGTGAGGTCGGTGAGGCCCTTCTGCGTTGTAGCGTCAAAATGATCTGCGAATTCAAAACCATAGGTATGGCTGGCCGTTCCGTCTGCCGAGGTCACGTTCGCTTCGAGATATACATAGCCATTTTCCGCAGCTGCGCTCAGCGTGTCCGTTACGGCTGCGTCGCTGAATTTGGGAAGTACGGTCAATTTGACTTCATCGCCGTCCTGCAGGCTCGGAACAAGGCACTGATAACTGTAGACATCGGATGCGAAATCCGGAACATTCTGTATCTCGCCGCCGTTCACAGTGTAATTTGCCATTGCAAGCTGCGCATTGGCCGCAGTAGCCGAAGCAACCTTGAAATTGATCCGGTAGACTGTGCCTTCACCGGAGCGTGCGCGGCATGTCACGCTTGCCTGCACCGCACCCTTGTCCAGATGGTACGTAAATGTGCTGATGCTACCGTTTATGCTGCGCATGGTCGTGATCTGGATTTCTTCGGAATCAGACGTGCCTTCCGGAAGGATAATATCGTCTGTGACCATTACGTCGTCATCGCCGTTCTTGCCGCCTGCGCGGAAGCTGCTCATCGGAATGCTGATCTCCGCACCATCCCCTACATGATAGCTGATTGCTTCGAAGGTGTGGACGGATTCGACCTCCGAGCACAGGTGGAAGGTATAATAGTTGGTTCCGGTCTCGCCCTTCTGGTTGATAAAGGTCATCGGAACCGTGATATCTTCCGTCTCACTGAGGATGCCCGTGAAATACGGCTGTACCGGATGAACGAGGTAGTCCTCCAGATTGCACCGGATTCTGACCGTATCGCCGGTTTCAGCAAGGCCGTGTGTAATATTGAAGGTCCGCTCCCGGTCCTGGAAGAACATGTTCCAACCGCCCTCTGATACCGTACCCTTCACATTGCCTTCTTTGTCGAGAACAACAATTTCCGGGATGTGCATACTGAAATCGACCATGTCCACGCTTCCGTCGCCGTTGATCAGGTTCAGCGAGTAGCTTTTCGGTTCGCCCTCAGACGGAGTTACGGTAATTGTTACCACCTGGTGGGTATTTCTCTTGAGAATCTGATGCGTAGAATTGCTCGTCATCTGGAACGGAACGCCGCTTTGCAGCGTCTCATTGACGCACTGCGGGAGCGTGAAGGAATTTCTGTGGTAATGGACAGTAATTTCCGCGTCGCTGCCCTCCGGGAGCGTCGCTGTAATGGTGCCGTCCGTGACCTCTCCCGTGCCGCTGGGCGCAAAATAGAGGGTATATTCTGTTTTGCCGGAGATAAAATTGCCCAGTTCGCTGGATTTCAGCTGCTTGCTTTCAAGCGTCAGACTGGCCAGCTCATTGCTTTCCTGACGGACTGCGCCGACATAGAAATAGACGCTGTAGGTGCGCGTGAGCTCGTTATCCGTCACCGTGATCGTGGCTACGGCCTTGCCGCCGCTGACCTGAACCGGCTGAGAGGATACCTGTGCTGCCGGATTTTCAGGAGTGCCGACAAGCGTAAGCTCCTGCCCGTCTGCCGTACCCTGCGGAAGAATGACACTAAACGCATCTGTATTCTTGTCAAAGCCTTCCAACGCGATGGGTTCCGCCGCGCCGACCTTGTAACTCAGGCCGGACAGATAGTCAGAATGCTGCGCCGTGGTAAAATGGACCGTGTAAGTGCTGCTGACCTCTCCATTCGCCGAGGTAATGTTGAGAACGGCATCTGCCGCGCCATCTGTAAGCGTCAGCTCTGTTTCTCCGGTCAGGACGGCGCCGGGATTGCTGGTCTTCGGCAGCAGCCGAACCTGCTCCGTGCCGTACGGAAGCGTTACGCTGTACTCGCGCCTGGAGGTCTTGAAGTCCGGCACGCTGATTGCTTCACCGGTACCGATCTGATAGGAGAGCGAGGAAAGCGCGGCCTCCGCAGAAAGCGGAAGGTCCTTGTCCTTGAGATAAATGGTATAATCACGAGGCTCGCCATCCGTGGGCGTCACAGTAATGACCAGCTTCGCCCAGTAATCAAATGTATTGAGGTTACTGACGATCTGAAGCATACCGGTTGTAAGCTCGACGGTATCGTTGGTCTGTGTGTCGCCGGTACGGTTCACCGTGCGCGCTGTAATCTTCGACTCCGCGTTTGCGGCGATTGCCTGCGCATAAAGCTGATAGTACTGGGGGCGCTGGAATTCGATGCTGTATTCTGTTTTGTCCGGGTCAAAGCCGAAATCCAGAGCGATGGCGTTAGAAGACTCCGAGCTCGATGCAGCGAACCGGCAGAGATACAATTGCAAATCAGCCAGCTTGTCCGAACTGCCGGTTTTCGGATAGCCGTTCACCGTATAGGTTCGGGTGGTGCGTGCATCGCCCGCCGTCACGGTCGCCGTGGATACGATAACGCCGTTTTCATCGGGTGTCCCGTTCTGATACGTGACTGTCGCGAATTCGGAGGTTGGAACCACGTTCAGCTCCAGCTTATCACCCTCTATATAGGTCTGATAGACCCACGCGGGAGACGCCTGCGTGCCCTTTACATTGGTCAGCGCGGTGTCGTTTGCGCGGATGCTCTTGATGGAGACGTCGGGATCACGCAGGAACTGGAATGTGACATTGGTGGTCTTGGCTGCATTGACGACATAAGCCATCGCGCTGACGGTTGCCGCACCATCTTTCAGCTGTACCTTTCCGTCCCAGGTTGTTTTGATCTGATAGCCGAGCTTGGGGTCAACGGTAAGCAGCGCGTCATCCGGCGTATCCGCCGAAAGGAAGATCTGCACAATCTTTTTCGTCCTGTCGGTTTTATAATTTGCCTTCGCGCATTCGCCGCCGTCCCAGGTGTAAGACGGGTTGGTGACAGGATATGGCTTACCGGAATGCAGCCAGATCGTATACGTTGTCGTTTCGCCCTGCGAGGCAACCTCGACAGTCAGTTTGCTCAGATAAGTTTGCATCGGCTGTGTTGCCATGATTTTTATAGCATTGTTTACAGAACCGGAAGCCGTCCTGTCTACGGTCGATGTACCGCCATCCGCATCTTGCTGAATTTCCAACTTGACCGTGGCTTTTTCATCTGGATGCACCACAGTTACCGTCATTGGCCCCATCCATCTTGTTTTCTGCGTCGTCGTCTGAACGTGATACTCCAACTGTTCCGGCTTGAAGTTTTCCAGCTCATTGTATCCGATTTCCGCTTGCTTTGTTGTTGGCACCGTGATTTTGATGCCGGTCGGCTTGGTGGAGATTTCGGGCGTCTCGCCCTTGAGCGCGGCAGCGATATCCGCCTCCGTTGCCGTCAGATTTTCAAGCACCGTCTTCGCGTTCGCGCGGAACGTTTCGTCCGTGCTCGCGGCGTATTTCCGGCACAGCTCGTCCTTGTCCGCCGCTGTAAAATACGGAACAGCTCCCGCGCCCCAGTTGTTATCGTAGCCAAGATCGGCACCGTAGCCATAGAGCGAAAACTGCCAGCGGATCACATCGCCGCTTTGAACCTTGAATTGGGCGCAGCCCACATTCGGCATGCTGTTCCGGGCCGTAAACATCCAGCCCGACATGCTGTTATAATCCTTCTCGCCGAGCCAGCCTTCCTTTTGAACAGGGTCTGCCGTCAGCGCTTCTGCCGTTTTGCCGCTTTTCTTCAAAATGATCTGCGGAATGCTGTTTGCGGCAGCGGAGTACGCGGGAATCCCACTGACACGGGACAGATAGAAGTCGCTCTGCACCGTGCCGGTATTGGTGTACTCGCGATTTGCATCGTTGAGCATCGCGATCGTCACAACGTCTGCCGTCAGATCGTCGGCGGTAAAGGTCTTGGCCCAGGGCTCGCCCTTGACCAGTTCGTTGATCTGATCCAATGTGTATGTTCTCGGCTCCAGGTAGTAGCCCTGTCCGAGTGTCAGCCCCTCCATGGAAATGGTGACCGTAAAGTCATCATTTTTCGCCAGCGCGACGGTGGGCAGCAGCCCCACGATCATCACCAGTGTGAGAAGCAACGACAAAATTCTCTTCCTCATGTTTTTCCTCCTGTAAATTTCTTGTTTCTCTATATGAAGGCCGCCGCTCGGCGCACCGGTTTTTCGGCGCAAAAAAGCCGATCCCCGATCAAAACCGGCGCACCTTGCCCATAAAGCAAAATACGCCGATTTCAGAATCTGAAATCAGCGGCATTTGGGCGGATTTTCGCCCATTGCAACAGGAAATCGCTCACCGCTGCAAATACACAATCGCGGTTTTCCGCGAGTAATACAGATCTTCTGACTTGCGTTATGGGGAATCCCCCTGCGCCCACATCCTACCTTCTCACAGGTCATCCCTGCAATGGCGGACTTTCGTCCCGGCGGTCAAAACCGCTTTGGCGTGGCCTCACGCGCACAGCACCGTTTCGTGTCGGCATAAATGCCTTCTTCTGAGCCTATCCTGCCCGAGGGTGTGCGGAATCGGCGTGTATTACGGTATCTCAATATTCAGTTTTACAGAAGGAAATCGTCCGTAGGTACCTACGGACGAGAAGGGTGTACACCCTTCTCGATAACTCTCTGCAATTTGATTCTATTCTACCTATTCTTTCTGTTTTTTGCAATACCTTTTTGAAAATGAGCAGAAAATGATAGTTTATCTTTGAATAAGTGCTGGTTTACATAAACTCAAATTCAGTCAGGCAGCTAGTACGCAGCGTATCCGGGTGGATACTCAGGATGGGGCGCTTCAGCTCCCGCGCATATTGGATCGCCGCGTCCGTATCGTCGCCGCGCGCCGATGCAGGGTCATAGACGGCCAGCACCATATCGGACTGCCGGGTGATCGTGCGGTAGGCTTCCAGCTGCGCGCCCGGCGCAAAGGCATATACATACTGCCGCAACAGTGTCAGCATTTCAGCAGGAATGGGAATAACGCGATTGGATGCAGCACTTTTCGGCGTTTGAACGACCAATTTTGTTCTGCCGCCGTAATTGATCCGCTGCGCCGTGTTTCGGACGGAAACGGTCCCGGCAGTAAAATCAATGTCCTGCCGCTGCAGGGCGCACAATTCGCCGATTCTAAGGCCGGTATTCAATGCCAGCAGGATGCCGATCTCGATCGGCTGTGGCTTCCGCATAACCTGCTCCGCCATGCGCCGCAGTTCATCCTCGGTGAAAACACAAATCTCCGCCTGCGTAGGCGACGGAAGCCGCAGCGCATCTGCATCACAGGGGACCGAAAACTCCGCTTGTGCGTATTTCAGCGCCGATTTTATCAGAGTCCCGATGTCCCGGACGGTTTTGACCGAAAGCCCACCGCCTTTCAGGCCTCCGTTTACACGCTTTCGTTGGAGGAAGGCTTGGAGTTTTTTCGCCGTCAGACGACAGCCGCACATCATGCGAGGCGGCGCTATGGCGGCTTCCTTTAATTTGCCTTTGCATTCTGTATAGCTCCGGCTATAGACATAACCGTATATCGCGTGGCCGTTTTCCTTGCGACCGCGAATAAAGCGCCCCTCCCATCTTCCGTAACAGGTTGACTTTTCTTTTTAATAGGATATAATTTCAGGTATTAAGAAACTCGAAAACGTGTCGTAAAGGAAAGAATGCTTTACGACACGTTTTTTTACGCAAAAAACGCCCGCAGTACCTTTCAGTAATGGCGGAAGTATCCCTTAAAAATGGGCGCACAGTATCGTCCGCAGGCCGTTGACTTGGCGGCTGCTCTTGTAGCTCTCTCAGGCGCGTGTCTGACTAATCTCCTCCACGGGAGCTTCACAGTGACCAGTTCGCCGGGACTCTCACCCGATTCCGTTTGATTGCCGCACCCTCAGCGCGGCAAACCTTAGGGTGTATCTGAAAACTCCCAACGCACCCGGACAGCGGGCCTTTTCACGCTGCCGGGCACATTTTCAGTTTTCAGATACGCCCTAGACTCTTTCTATGATCTTGGATTTTTATTGTAGCATGAAATGTGAAGAATTTCTATCGATGGCCCATTATTTCAGCACAGCGCAATTCGCTCAACGAACACCAACAAAGTAAAACGAATCCCCATAAAACGAAACGCATCAAAAAAGCGTTTTTCCCGATAATAAAAAAGCCCGCCCCAGCGGAAAAGCCGGAACAGGTAAAGATACGCAAAAAGTTCTGATATTGGCTAGTTTTCGTGGAAAACGTGAGAAAAAGGGCTCTTATCTTGATAGCCATTCTATCAAAATAAGAGTCCTTTTATGGTGGAGCTGAGGGGAATCGAACCCCTGTCCGAAAGCAACTTGACTGGACTTTCTCCGGGCGCAGTTTGTTATTTACATTCCCTCGGCCGCGCGCGAACAAACACGCTCACGGCCTTGGTAGAGTCATTGTGCATGGGCGAGTCAACTCTTTCCCGCCGCACGGTCACCACTCAGATCACACCCTAGCCCGGCTCGTGGTCCTTCCGGGGAGGATGGGCGCCTAATTAGGCAGCCAGAGCAACTTTATTGTTGTCAGTTAATTTAAAAAAATTGCCCGTTTTATGGAGGCCAGGCGCCTCCGCCCGCTTATCCAGCCTCACTGCCCCCGTCGAAACCAGTGCAGCCCCGTGGGAAGCGGCGGAAGATCCGCCGCACTGGAAAAACAAAATCAACTGACCGGGAGAACCGTCAGGTCCTCGCTGCTTTGATCATCCACTTCATCGGCAAAATTTTCGCGACGAAACGATAGAATTTGTAAAAGCCCTTCGGCGTATAGAACGTCCGTCCGCGCTTCGCCGCGCGGAGTGCCCCGGCGACGACCTGTTCCGGGTCGCAGTAGGGCAGCGTCTGGAACGTCTTGGACTTGCCGGTGATTCCGGCGACGTCGAGAAATTCCGTCTGCATCGGGCCAGGGCAGACCGCCGTGACCGAAATGCCGCGCGGCTTCAGCTCGTCGGCCAGACCGCCGGTGAACGCCGAGACGTAGGCCTTGCTCGCCGAATAGACCGTCATGCGCGGATTCGGGCAGAACGACGCGATCGACGAGACATTGATGATGTGCCCGCCGGATACCATGTACGGCAGCACCGTATTGGTCATCAGCGTCAGCGCCCGGACGTTGAGGTCGCACATGCGCGCCTGCGTCTCGTTTGGTATCTCGCCGAGGTTGCCGAGCGTGCCGCAGCCCGCGTTGTTGACCAGCAGCCCGACCTTGGGCCGCTTTTCCGCCAGATAGTCGGCGAAATATTTGAAGCTCTTCGCGTCGCAGAGGTCGAGGCCAAGGCAGATGACCTGCTTGCCCTCGATTGTCTGCGCCAGATCCTCCAGCTTGCCGACGCGCCGCGCGATGAGCCACAGCGTGTCGATCTCGGGGAAATGCTCCGCGATCTGCCGCGCAAACTGCGCGCCCAATCCGGCGGATGCGCCGGTTACAATCGCGATCATCAGAAGCGGCCGTAGGGGTCCGCGAGCTTTTCAGGCTCCGGATACGTCTCGCCCTGCGTGTCGACGCGGATGGAGGCGATCTTCTGCTCGGCAACGGGACGATCAGCCGGGCCGGTCTTCGTGTTGGCAATCGCGTCGACGACGTCCATGCCCTCCGTCACCTTGCCGAACGCGGCATACTGCCCGTCGAGATGCTTGGCGTCCTCGTGCATGATGAAGAACTGGCTGCCCGCCGAGTTCGGCGAGCTGGAGCGCGCCATGGAGAGCACGCCGCGCTTGTGCTTGAGGTCGTTCTTCACGCCGTTGAACAGGAATTCGCCCTTGATGCAGTAGCCGGGGCCGCCCATGCCGGTGCCGTCCGGGCAGCCGCCCTGGATCATGAAGCCGGGGATCACGCGATGGAAGATCAGCCCGTCGTAGAAGCCCTTGTTGGCGAGGGAGATGAAGTTATAGACGCTCTGCGGGGCCTTTTCGGGGTACAGCTCGGCGACGATCTTCTTGCCGTTCGCCATCGTTAGCGTCATGATGGGATTTGCCATGGGTGGTTTACCGTCCTTTCATTGCCCGGTCGATCTGCCGCTTGGCATCCTTTTTGGCCGCGTCGTCGCGCTTGTCATAGAGCTTTTTGCCCTTGGCCAGCGCGATCTCCACCTTGACCAGCGAACCGCGGAAATAGACCGACAGGGGAACCAGCGCATATCCGTCCTGCCGTACCTTGCCGAACAGGCGCATGATCTCGCGCTTGTGCATCAGCAGACGGCGGGGCCGCAGCGGGTCCTTGTTAAAAATATTGCCCTGCTCATAGGGCGCGATGTGCATTTGCCGGATGTAGAGCTGCCCATCCTTGATCTGGCACCAGGCCTCCTTGAGGCTCAGCGTGCCGAGGCGGATAGACTTTACTTCGGTGCCGGACAGCTCGATCCCGGCCTCGAATTTTTCCTCGATGAAATATTCGTGGTATGCCTTCTGATTTTTCGCCACGATCTTGACGCCGGTTCCTGCCATCCCGCACCTCCTTCCCGCAAACTCGTACATTTTATTATAGCATAGTTGTCAAGTGGAATAAACGGTGGAATTTGGCGGAAAGACTACCATATCTAGTGTCTTGCCAAATCACGCGCAATTTGATATAATGAAACAAAAGTTCGAAGAAAAGGAGGCGGCAATATGCCTGCGCGGAATCTGCCCATTCAGGTGCTGTCCTGCTGCGATACCTGCGGCAATTTACAGCCGCTGCGCTTTCGCTTCGAGGATCGTGAGCACAGCGTCCATACCGTCTCCGTCACCGAGATCGTCGACGGGCGCAGGGTGGAATATGTCGGGCTGGAGGCGTTCGTCTTTCTCTGCAAGGCCCATCTCGATGGGCGGGAAAAGCTCTATGAGCTGCGCTATACCGTCGCCACGCACCGCTGGACGCTCGCGAAGGAGGTCTACTGATGGCCGGGCGCGTGATCTTCCACATCGACGTCAACAGTGCCTTTTTGTCGTGGACAGCGGCCTACCGCTGTCTCGTGCTAGGCGAAAAGACCGATCTGCGCGAGATCCCGTCCGTCATCGCCGGGCATCAAAACATCCGCACCAGCATCGTTCTCGCCAAGAGCATCCCGGCGAAAAAACGAGGCGTCAAGACCGGCGAGCCGCTCGGCATGGCCCGCGACAAATGTCCCGACCTCGTCGTGGCCGAGCCGGATTACGACCTCTACGTCTCCGCCTCGCAGAAGATGATCGCCCTCCTGCGCGAAGTCTCGCCGGTCGTCGAGCAGTATTCCATCGACGAGGCGTGGGTCGACATGACCGGCACCGAGCGCCTCTACGGCCCACCCGTCCTCGCCGCGAACTGGCTCAAGGACCGCATCCGCCGCGAGCTGGGCTTCACGGTCAACATCGGCATCTCCTGCAACAAGCTGCTGGCCAAGATGGCCGGCGATTTTGAAAAGCCCGATAAGGTCCATACGCTCTTCCCGGACGAGCTGGAGGCGAAGCTCTGGCCGCTGCCCACGCAGGAACTTTTTATGCTCGGCGCGGCCACCGCGCGCAAGCTCCGCCGCTTCGGCATCGACACGATCGGCGCGCTCGCCAATGCCGATCCCGTCTTCCTGACGAAGGCCCTTGGCAAACAGGGCCAGATGCTCTGGCAGTATGCCAATGGGCGCGGCGAGGCGTTTTTACAGGCGCAGCCCGCCGCGAACAAGGGCTACGGCAACGCCGTCACCACGTCCCGCGACGTGACCGACCGCGCCTACGCCTGCCAGGTGCTGCTCTCGCTCTGTGAGACGGTCGGCATGCGGCTCCGCCGCGACGGACAGGCCGGCAGCTGCGTCACCATCCAGCTCCGCACCAGCGAGTTTGAGACATGGTCACACCAGATGCGCCTCGCCTCGGCCACAAATGTCACCGGCGAGCTTTATCAGGCGGCCTGTTCCCTGCTTGATCAGGCGTGGGACCGCAAGACGCCCCTCCGGCAGCTCGGTGTGTCGGTCACGCAGCTGGCCGACGGGACGCTCCGGCAGTACAGCCTCTTCGACGCCGCCGACTATGCCCGGCAGGAAAAGCTTGACACGGCGGTCGACGCGCTGCGCGAAAAATTCGGCGAGGGTGCGCTCTTCCGCGCCGCGCTGCTCCACAGCGACGAGCGCATGGCCGGCGGCCTGCACAAAAAGCGCCGCACCGGCATCACCAAACCCATCGAGGACGAGGCCGCCCGCATCCGCAAAAAATACGGGAACAACGATTGACGCAGGTGCGTCGAATGGCTATCATTTAGAAAGACATCAAGAAACGAGGCAGAAGATTATGGAAGAAAAACGGCACGGCGGCGCGGGCCGCGTGATCGTTGTCATTTTGATTTTGGCGGTCCTGCTGGCGGCAGGGGCCTTTTTCCTGTTCGGCGGACGGGTGCGCGTGGAAACGCCATCGTTCTCCACGGGCTACCGCTATGACCGCGCGAAGGACTATGCCACGCTCGACACCTTCCCGGTCGAGGGCGTGACGGCGGACAAGGTCGAGCTGCATTGGATCTCCGGACGGGTCGAGATCCGCGCGGCGGAGACGATCTCCGTCTCTGAGAACTTTGCGGGCGACGATGCGCAGCGCCTCCGCTGGCGGCTGGACGGCGATACGCTGATCGTGCAGCCCTGCGCCTCCGGCGCGCAGGAGCTGCCGGAAAAGACGCTCACCGTCACGCTCCCGCAGACAGTCCTGCTCAAGGTCGACACCGTCTCGGCGGACTGCGCCCTGACCGGCGTGCAGACTGCCCAACTGGACGCTGACAGCGTCAGCGGCGCGCTCCGGGGCGACGCCGCCGTGACGGAGATGCTCTCCGTGGATACGGTCAGCGGTGGTGCGTCGCTGGATCTGACCGCCGCGCCGAAAAAAGTGACGGGGAATACCGTCTCTGGCGTGATGGAGCTTGTGTTCGACGAAGCGCCCGGCACGGTGAAGCTAAGCTCTACGAGCGGCAGCTTTGCCCTCGGCCTGCCTGCGGGCGCGGCTTATCAGCTGGACTGGAGCACGGTCAGCGGCGACTGCGATGCCTCGGGCTATCAGGCCCCGGAAGGCCGCGGCGCGAAGAAGATCAAGCTCGCGGCGGACACCGTCTCCGGCAGCCTCACGATCTATACGAAATGAACTGCATAGCGGCGAAATGCCCCACGGGGTGTTTCGCCGCCCACCGTTTTTAACGGAATCTTAACGGACATGGCCGTGGAAATTTGATAGTATTATAATTAGAAAAATTACTGCCGAAGGGAGATTGCCATGCGCAAAAAACAGCCCGGCGCGCTCACGCCGGAGGCATTTTTTTCATTTTCCTGGCGGAATACTGCCGTCTGCATCGGGATTCTCGCCGCCGCGACGGGGCTTTGTTTCCTGCTCCGCCTGCTCGACGATTCCGACGTCTATGTTGCGCTGATCTTTGAGCTGGCGGTCGTGCTGGTCTCGCGCTTCACGAGCGGCTATTTCTATGGCCTGCTGGCCTCCGTCGTGGGCGTCATCGGCGTGAACTATATCTTTACCTATCCGTATTTCGCCTTCAACTTCACGATCTCCGGCTATCCGCTGACGTTCCTCGTCATGCTCGCCGTGTCCATCGTGGTCAGCGCGCTGACCACGCAGATCAAGCAGCAGGAGAAGCTCCGCGCCGAGGCTGAGAAGGAGAAGATGCGCAGCAATCTGCTCCGCGCCGTCTCGCATGATATCCGCACGCCCCTGACCAGCATCGTCGGCGGCGTGAACGCCATTTTGGATTCCGGCGACCGGATGACGCCCGAGACGCAGACCGCCCTGCTCACCGACATCCGCACGGAGGCGCAATGGCTCGTCGGCGTGGTGGAAAATCTGCTCTCCGTCACGCGCATCTCCGGTGCGTCCACCATCCATAAGGAGCTGGAGGCCGGGGAAGAGCTGCTCAGCGCCGCGAGCGTCAAGTTCCGCAAGCGTTTCCCGGAGATCACGGTCTCCATCCGCGCGCCGGAGGAGCTGCTGATGATCCCGATGGACGCCATTTTAATTGAGCAGGTGCTCATCAATCTGATGGAAAACGCCGCGCTGCACGGCGGCTCCACGACCCGCATCGAGCTGCATCTCCGCCGCGAGGGCGATTCCGCCCTCTTCGAGGTCGCGGACAACGGCGAAGGCATCGCGCCGGACGTCCTGCCGCTGCTGTTCACGGGCGCGGTCTCGTCCTCTGCGGACGAGAGCGCCGACGGCAAGCGCAACATGGGCATCGGCCTTTCCGTCTGCATGACCATCGTGCAGGCCCACGGAGGCACCATGGCCGCCCAAAACCGCGCCCTGGGCGGCGCACTGTTCCAATTTACACTGCCACTGGAGGAGAACCATTATGACGATCCGGGACAAGATCCTGATTATTGAAGACGAACTTACCATTGCCAACTTTATGCGCGCGATCCTGGAGGCGCGGGACTATGAGGTCATGATCGTCCAGAGCGGCGCGATGGCCAGCACACTCATCGCCTCACACTGCCCAGACCTGATCATCCTCGACCTCGGCCTGCCGGATATGGACGGCATGCAGCTCTTAAAGGCTGTGCGCCAGTGGTCGAAGGTGCCGGTCGTGGTCGTCTCCGCGCGCAGCCACGAGCGGGACAAGGTCGCCGCGCTCGACGCCGGGGCGGATGATTATCTGACGAAGCCGTTCGGCACCGAGGAGCTGCTCGCCCGCATCCGCACGGCGCTCCGCCATACCCGCACGCTGACCGCCAACGATCAGCTTGCCAACACCGGTAAATTTCAGACCGGCGACCTGCTCATCGACTATGACAAGCACCGCGTCTACGTTGCGGGCGTCGACGCGAAGCTGACGCAGAACGAATATAAGCTCGTGGCCCTGCTGGGCCTGCATGCGGGCAAGGTCTTGACCTATGATTACCTCATCAAGGAGCTGTGGGGTCCGAGCGCCCGGAGCGACAACCAGATCCTCCGCGTCAATATGGCGAACATCCGCCGCAAGATCGAAAAAAATCCGGCCCAGCCGGAGTATATCTTCACCGAGACCGGCATCGGCTATCGCATGGTCGAGGGCGACTAGCTCATTTTTGAACCCATTCTTTTCTTTCTCCGCCAGAAAGAAAAGAATGGGGGCGCAAAAATGCGAATAGGAAACGCCCGCCAGACAATCCCTCAGTCAGCCTGACGGCTGACAGCTCCCTTTACACAAGGGAGCCTTTGGGCGGACGCCCCTAGAAAACGATACTATTAAGACTTAAGACACAAAAAACGAACCCCGCCATGGATCCCATGGCGGGGAATTTTTATCCTTTATCCTGCGGCGGATTCGTGGATTGGCTCCTGCGTCTCCACGCGGCGAATCCGCGCGCCGAGGGCCGCGAACTTGCCGATGATGTCCTCGTAGCCGCGCTCGATATAGTGCGCGTCCTCGATGGTGGACGTGCCGTCGGCGGCCAGCGCTGCGATGACCATCGCCGCGCCCGCGCGCAGATCGCACGCACGGACCTCACAGCCGTGCAGCTTCGCCACGCCGTCGATCACCGCTGTTTTGCTCTCGACCTGGATGGCCGCGCCCATGCGGTTGAGTTCGCCGGTGTAGCGGAAGCGGTTGTCGTAGATGCCCTCGGTGACGAGGCTCGTCCCCTCGGCCAGCGCCATGCAGACCGCGATCTGCGGCTGCATATCGGTCGGGAAGCCGGGGTACGGCAGCGTCTTGACGTTCGCCCGGCGGAGACGCTTCGTGGACTCCACGCGGATGGAATCGTCATATTCCGTGACGCGCGCGCCCATTTCGCGCAGCTTCGCGGTAATACAATCCAAATGCTTGGGAATAATATTTTCGATGAGGACGTTGCCACCCACGGCCGCGGCCGCGGCCATGTAGGTGCCGGCCTCGATCTGGTCGGGAATGATGGTATACGTGCCGCCGCCGAGGCGCTTCACGCCGCGCACCTTGATGACGTCGGTGCCCGCGCCGGAAACCTTCGCGCCCATCGCGTTCAGGAAGTTCGCAAGATCGACAATATGCGGCTCCTTCGCGCAGTTTTCAATGACGGTCATCCCGCCGCACAGCACCGCCGCGAGCAGAATGTTCATCGTCGCGCCGACGGAGACGATGTCGAGATAGACGTGCCCGCCGCCGAGTCCTTCCGTTGGCGCGTCCGCGCAGACGTAGCCGCCCTCCTGCTCGACGTTGGCGCCCATGGCTTCAAAACCCTTGATATGCTGATCAATTGGGCGGACGCCGAAGTTGCACCCGCCGGGCATCGCGACCCGCGCGTGGCCGAAACGGCCAAGCTCCGCGCCAATGAGGTAATAGGACGCGCGGATGCGGCGCACGAGTTCGATCGGCGCCGTCGCGTTGCGGACGTGCGAACAGTCGATCTCCAGCGTGTTGCGGCTGAGGCGGCGGATTTTCGCGCCCATGTTATTGAGAATTTCAAGGAGCAAACGGACGTCAGAAATGTCCGGCACGTTCTCGATCCGGCACACGCCGTCTACCAGCAGCGTGGCCGGGAGAATGGCCACGGCGGCGTTCTTCGCGCCCGAGATCGAGACAGCGCCTTCCAGCCGCTGCCCGCCCTGTACGATGTATTTTACCAAATCAAAAGCCCTCTTCGATTTTATTGGAAGCACCGGATGCGATCCGGAGGATTTGCAGTGTCAGCGGGCAGCACCGGAATGATTCGCGGTTTTGCCCCAAAGTCAGTATTTGCAGAAGCCCGTCGTTCAGCCGTGGCAATGCAAACCAGCGCGGCCAGTTCCGGCCACCTGCTTAGAATACCACACCGGCGTGTCAAAGTAAAGAAAAAATGACAATCCAGCAACAACTTCCTAAGAATTCTATTAAGATTTGACAATGTCGAACGCAAGCGTGCCTCATTCGGCCTGACGGACCTCGCGCGTGATGCCGTTGACGTAAAAGACCGCCGTGTCCGTCTCTACGCGCCAGACCGGCGTGAAGCGGAGGGCCGACGTGGCCGTCTCGGAGTGCAGGTAGCCCTGCTGCATGCCGGTGATCTGGCTGCCGACCCAGCCGAGCGCGTCGCGGCTCGCCAAAATCTGCGTCAGCGCGTCGGCGCAGGAGATGCACGCCTCCTCCGAGACGCGGGCAATAGATCCGGATTCGGGGTAGAAGACCCCGTCCGCCGCGCGCAGCGCGCCGTCCTGATACGTAAACGTCAGCGTCCCGCCGAAGACCGGCATGCCCAGCAGCGCCTGCTCCACGCCCAGCGCATAGACGCCGTCGGCCTGCCGGACGGCGGGCTGCGTCTGCCAGACGGTATAGCCCATGCCACGCAGGCGGCGCTGCATATCCTGTTCATAGCTCCGCCCGCCCACGGCGGCGCTCAGCTCCGCATGGAGCGCGCCGCTGCGGCTGAACGAGACGCTGCCGCTGTCCGCGCTGTAAAGGATCTCATAGCGCGTGGAGCTGCTGTCCGCCTCGGCCGCCTCGCCGAGCAGGGCCTCCGCTGCGGCGGAGGCGTCCGCTTCGCCAAGCTCGATGGCATAGAGCGTCTCGCCGGGGGTGAGCAGCGCCGGATCAATCGACACGCCGTAGCTTGCCAGCAGCTCCGTCAGTCCCCTGTGCAGCGCCGATTCCTCACGCTGCGCCGAGAGCTTCCCGGGCACGACCGCCAGCAGCAAAAAGCATACCGCCAGCGCCAGGATCAGAAGAATCAGATTTTTGATGCGCCGACCCGACACGGCGGCCGCCCCCTTTCTATCCGAAGTTCAAAGATTTATCCTTTCCATGCGGCGGTGAGGTCGCCCTCGCCGCGCTCGACATACCGCAGCGCGAGCGGCTGTCCGCCGCGCAGGATCGCTGCGGCCTGTGCCGGCGGGAGAAGCGCCGCAGGCTGCGCCGTCGGCTGGAGTGTGCGGAGCACGATGCTCGCGCTTGTGATCCGTGTGCCCTCGAATGTGACCGCCGCCGGTTCGATGGCAGAAACGTAAACGCCGTTCAGGAAATAGGCAAACGTGCAGACGGTCTGCCCGTCCTGCTCGCTCACATCCGTCAGATAGAGCCGCGCTTCGCCGAGCGTGCCGCCGGAGATTGTTGACAGCAATTCCCGGGCCGCCTCCACGCGGCTCTCGCGCGAATCCGCCGCGCTCTGGAAGCGTTCCAGCGGCTCCGATACCTGAAAGCTCACACGTCCGCCCGCCGTGACGGACAGGGCATGCGTCGTCTCGGTGAACGAGGTCGTGCCCGCCGGGTCGATGTATTTCGCGTCGCCGTAGGGGTTGAACCCAAGGCTCGACGCCAGAGACGCGACGAACCGCGCCTCGCACGGGTTCGCCGCGATGGCGTCCACAAGCGCGGTCTGCGGCGTAATGAGGCTCAGCGCCGCGGCCTGTTTGTATGCGCCGGAGCTGTCCTCAAAGGCGAAGAAGCTGCCGTCCGGCTGATAGCTGTCGAGCGCAGCCTCGAGCGCCGCAGCGCTCACCGCTGTTTCACAGCGATAGCACTCCGTGCCGGCGAGATACAGCGCCACGCCGCCGTCCTTGACCGCAAGCAAAAACCACTGCGCATCCGGCAGCTCCGGCGCGTCCACATTGAGCCACGCCGCCGCCAGCGACGGGTTGAGCGCCGACGGATAGCAGAACGCGGCACCCCGCTCCGCAAACGCGGCCAGCAACTCGCGCTGCGAGACGGCGCGGCCGCCCTGCGCGCTGTCGAGCGCCTGGGCCAGATAGCCGCCGAGTTGTTCAAACGCATTGTCCAGCGCAGCAAAATCATACTGCGCGCTCATGCGCCCCGCCGTATTCTGTACCGTGATGGCGATGGGCTGCGCCGCGCCGTGGACCTCGTCGGCGACGACGTCACCGGTGTAGGTCAGCTCCGACTGCGACAGGCCGAACAGCGGCGCGACGGGCCGCAGAATGGCCGCAAGCCACGGCGTGGACGTGATCGTCCGCGCGGGCAGGGCAAGAAGCGTCAGGACCACGATGGCCAGAGCCAAGACGACAATCAGGACGTCTTTGAAAATTTCGAGGATCTTTCTGGCCATTGCGGTTCACTTCCTTTCGTTTCATGTTTGCCCAAAGGCCCCCTCTACGAAGAGGGGGGAGCTGCCGCGGCTCACGGGGCGGGCGACCAATGGTCGCCCCTACGTTCACCGCCGGAACTGCGATCAAATTCGT
>ERZ827440.1521-NODE-1521-length-24922-cov-4.512889_pt1 | contig 24922 bp, 24 predicted proteins | sample MGYA00519774_ERZ827440 | MGnify/ENA primary metagenome ERZ827440 (study PRJEB31778, sample SAMEA3449302) | human gut metagenome | biome: human gut; feature: human-associated habitat; material: faeces | place: United Kingdom | collected 2010/2012 ... | reverse complement strand
TCTCTTCCCCAACTTCGTGAATAACCGCAATCGCATTTTTAACTTCCTCTAAATTTACGTCGTTATTTCTACGTATTTTTGGGAATTTATTTCTAAATTCATAATCTAAAATAAGACAAGCTTCCCAATCTCTTGGTCTTTTGCCTCCTTTTTTATCGATGTTTTCAACCAATTCTCTTGTAACTTTTTGAAGCTCTATTCTCATTCCTGGATTTTGATGATTATTATAAACTGCCAATGTTCCAACAAATGGTGCAGTAAAATATTTTGGTGACACACTATGTATTACAAATTCCATATTTGCATCTTTTCTTTGCTGTTCTTTCATATATCTTTTTAGTGAAATTATATCTTTAAAAGAACCTTGTGGCATATTAAGTTCAGACCCAATCTTGTGGCCTCCTCTAACTCTCCAAATTTGTTCTGCTTCTTCTTTTTTTATTAAGGCCTTTTCATCAAGATTTTCTACCTTGTCCACAAATATACAGTCAACTGTTAATCTCGGAAAATTTTCTTGTAAAAAACGTAATCCATCCAATTTTTTCATAATTTATATCCTTTCTTGTTTTTATCCTTTTGGGACCGGTTCTTTTAAGGACAATCGTTCATTTGGGACCGGTTCTTTTGTGAGCAAAAACATATAAAGAGGCTATTTCAAGCCTCTAACTAACTATCCGCACATTCTACATGTAATTATTTTTTTAGTATCAGCATTGTTTTGAACGTTTTTATCATCTTTGTTCATAATCGTGCCTCCTTTTAAAATATATGTTAATTGCAAATAAAATTGCAAAATTAATAACATTTTAATTTGCTAAACACAACGGATCTTCAGCAAATAAAGATTTTTTCAAAGCTAATGCTGAGGCCCTGCATCCTCCACATATCATTTTATATGTACACTTATTGCACTTACCCTCGAGTTTATTTTTATATTCTCTTAAATCTATAAATAATTTATTAGTTTTTAATATTTCATCTAAAGGTTTATCTTTTATATTATCTGCAAATTTTGGAATATATGAACATGCCCCAACATTTCCTTTATAATCTATGTAAATAATTTCATCTCCTGCCTGACATCCTGCATATATTTTGCTTAAATCATCATTTTTTATATCTATTCCCCATACCTCTGAAAAAATTGGAATTAATAGTGGATCTCCTGTTCTAAATTTGACATCTAATTTTCTACAATTTTGAATTAATTCTCTTATTATATTTTTATACTCTTCATTTGATAAAACCATATCTTTACTTGCATTTCCAGCAACTATTACTCTTCTTACATTAAATTCTTTTGCACCTATTTTCGCAATAAAATTTAATAATTCTATTGCATCTTTTGAGGTTTCTTTTGATAAAGTATATTTTATTGCATATTTTATATTATATTTATTTAATAATGGTAAAGTATCAATAACTTTTTTAAATGCTCCTTTTCTTCGTCTAAATTTATCATGTGTTTCTTCTAAACCATCTAAACTTATTGATAATTTTATATTATTGTATGTAGAAAGCTTTTTGCATTTATTCTCATTTAACAATGTTCCATTTGTAGTTATTACTATATCCTCAAACTTTCCGGCATAATCTAAAATATCGAATATATCTTTTCGTAAAAATGGCTCTCCTCCAGACAAATTTAGCATTGTTATGCCATTGTACCAACACTGAGCAAGTAAATTTTTGGCCTCATTTAGTGACATTTTTTCATTATCATTTTTTTCAGATACTCTACAATGTTTGCAATTCAAATTACATTCATTGTTTATATCCCATTGTGCTATGGTTGCCATATTAAAATTCCTCCTTTATGTATCTTTCAAATATTTTAAATGCTTCTATTTGTTTGTCATAAAATTCGTTTGCTTGAATGATCCTATTTATCTCTTCTATTGTGCACCAATATACTTTTTCTACTTCTTCTTTTTGTAAAGATAATTTGGATAAATCTATCTCTTTTTGAACATAATATAAATTATACGTTATTTTGTTTATTTCTGTTTTATATATCAATTTTAGCTCTTGAATATTTATATTAAGGCCAATTTCTTCCCTTATTTCACGTATTGCCCCTTGTTTTGCTTCTTCTCCATCCAATGTATGTCCACTTGTTATTCCATATTTTCCACCCTTTAACAGACTTCTTTTTTGTATTAGTAATTTATTTTGTTGATTTTTTATACAGATTGTTACTACTTGCATATATACCTCTTTTTTATTATTTCTATTATTATATGCAAGTTGTTTTTGATTTATGACTTTTTTCTGATTGGGGACGGTTCTTTTTCGGAAAAAGAACCGTCCCCAATCAGAAAAAAAGAGCTATATTTCAAGCTCTTTTATATATTACCCTTTTTATTTTCAACTACATTGCTTCATCTACAGCTTCTTGGTTCTCATCTGAATTGTCATTTTCTTTAACAACTTCTAAGCTACCAACAGAAACTTCATAAGCTACTTTTTTAACTACTGTTCCATCTTCATATTTCTTTTCATAGTTTCTTGATTGAATTCTACCTACTATTTTTACTTCTGTTCCAACTTCTAGGTTTTGGCAAAATCTCGCATTTCTTCCCCAAGCTATTGATGGAATATAGTCTGATTTGTTGTAAGCTCTATTTACTGCTAATAATATATCTGCAATTTCTCTTCCAAATGGTGTTTGTCTGTAGATTGGCTTTTTGCAAATATAACCAACTAATACAACTTCGTTTGTTATTGTATCTTTTTTTGCAAATTCGTTTGATTCTTCTCCTTCTGCTTCTTCTACGGCATCTTCTAATTTTTCAATGTCTTTTGCAAATACTGTAAGTATTAGTCTGTTTTTTTCATTTTCATAACTGTTGTATGATCTAAATTGTCCTTTTATTAATAATTTTGTTCCTATTGTCATCATGTCATCATTAATTAGTCTTTCTGAAACTGTTACAGGAATTATATCTGCATTCCCGCTTAAACGTGGTGTTGAAAGATCAAATGAATAAAATCTTTCTCCATAAATTTCGTGACTGAATTTCTTTTCAGATGTTACCTTTCCTACTAATGTTAAGTAGTTGTTTTCTAAATAATTTGTATCCAATTTTTATTCCTCCCTATTTCTTTTTTGGATTTATCTAGAGTGCCTCTTTATTTTTCTAGTCTCAAATCTCATAATACCTATTATACAACACTTTTCTGGTTTTGTCTACATAAAGAGTTAAATTTTGTTAAATTTTTTGTAATATTTTACCATAAATAGCCAAAATTGTGAAAATTACAAGCACATTATATAATTTGTTTACATTGTTTTTCTCTATTTCTACATTAAAATCCTGTTCCTCTATAATGCTATTTACAGCCTTAATTTTTCTTTGCACACATATCATTATCTTTTCTTCTTTTATACTAGATATTGTTATTGTTGCTTTTGCATTAAAACCATAAGTGATAATATTTGCTTCCGCATTTCTTAAAATTGATAGATTTTCTTTTATATCAGAATTGACAATTATATAATCTGCTTTTTTTATAATTTCTTCCAAATATGATGAATTTTTAATCATTTTTTCTATATTTTCACATATTACTAAAATATCAAATTTAACATTTTTTACATTCTCGATGCTTTTTCTATTTATATTTATAATTTCAAAATTGCTTTCTTTTGAATTTTTGCTAATTGCATTTTTTATAAAATTACTATCATTTTCTTTTGATATTATCCCAACAAAAGGCATCTCTTTCCCCTTCTAAACTTTAAAGTGTTCTCATCTAATTATATCCTCAATATAAAAATTTATACCATTTAATGTTAATTATTTTATATGGGTATCCTTAATTTTGTTTTCAATTATATTTGAATTTTCATCCCCGCACATATTACTATTTTCGTTTATATTTACATTATTATAATTCATATTTTGCTCATTAACTGTATTTGCTGACGTTTCTTGGCTTCCTGTAATATCTGTATTTAATATGTGAGACATAAAAAATAAAGTAACTATTGTTAGAATAGATACAACATAGGCATAAACTTTTTCTTTATTTATTACAAAAAACATATTTTTAAAAAAACCTCCAATAATAATCTTATATAATTATATGATTATTATTGGAGTAAAATGATATTTTAAATTATTTTATTTGTTTCATAACTTCTTCAGCAAAGTTTTCTTCTTTTTTCTCGATTCCTTCACCTTTTTCAATTCTTGCAAATTCTACTATTTCAGCATTTTTAGATTTTAATAAATCTTCAACTTTCATATCTGGGTCTTTAACAAATGGTTGTTCAACTAAGCAGATTTCGCTATAGAATTTTCCAATTCTTCCTTGAACGATTTTTTCTGCTATTGCTTCTGGTTTTCCTTCGTTCATAGCTTGAACTTTTAGGATTTCCATCTCTTTGTCTAATCTTTCTTGTGGTACAGCTTCTCTATTTAAAAATTCTGGTTTAGCTGCTGCTATTTGCATACAAATGTCTTTTGCTAAAACATTGTCTCCGTTTTTTACGTTTACTAAAACAGCAATTTTTCCATCTCCGTGGATGTATTTTTCTATTAATCCATCAGTTGTTTCAAATCTTACAAATCTACGAATACTTAATTTTTCTCCGATTTTTGCAACTTTATCAACTAATACTTCTGATACTTTTTTACCAGCTTCATCTATTGATTCTTGTTCTAATAAACTTTCTACGTCAGCTGGATTTTTTAAAGCTACTTGTTTTGCAACTGCTTCAACAAATTCTTTAAATTCTGCGTTTTGAGCAACAAAGTCTGTTTCTGAGTTAACTTCTACAACTGCTCCAACTTTTCCATCTTCTGATACATATCCTAAAACTAGTCCTTCTGCTGCTATTCTATCAGATTTTTTTGCAGCTTTTGCAATTCCTCTTTCACGTAAAAGTTCGATTGCTTTTTCCATATCTCCATCTGCTTCTGTTAAAACTTTTTTGCAGTCCATCATTCCTGCACCTGTTTTTTCTCTTAATTCTTTTACCATTGCTGCTGATACCATAATTATCTCCTCCTAATTTAAAATTTATTTAAAATTAGAGTAGAGCAGTTAAGCCCTACTCTTTATTTTTATTATTCTTCTACTTCAGCTACTACTTCTTCCATAGTTTCAGCTTCTTCTGAAGCTACATCTTGAGATTCTTCAAAGCTTTCACCTTGTTTTCCTTCGATTACTGCATTTGCCATAACGTCTGTTATTAATTTAACAGCTCTTATTGCATCATCATTTCCAGGTATAGCATAATCTAATACTTCTGGATTGCAGTTTGTATCTACTATTCCAACTGTAGGTATATTTAATTTTTTAGCTTCGTTTATAGCATTGTATTCTTTTTTAGGATCTACTAGGAATATTACTCCTGGCATTTCTTCCATATCTTTTATTCCACCTAAGTTTGTTTGAAGTTTTTCCATTTCTTTCTTTAATAAAATAACTTCTTTTTTAGGTAATACATCAAATGTTCCATCTTCTTGCATTTTTTCTAAGTCTTTTAATCTTTGTACTCTTGTTTTGATAGTTTTGAAGTTTGTAAGCATTCCTCCTAACCATCTTTGGTCAACATAGTACATACCACATTTTTCTGCTGCTTCTTTGATGCATTCTTGTGCTTGTTTTTTTGTTCCTACGAATAAGATTGTTTTTCCTTCTTCTGCTTGACTTCTTATGAATTCATAAGCTTCATCTAATTTTTTAGATGTTTTTTGTAAATCGATTATATGGATACCGTTTCTAGCTTGGAATATGTATTCTGCCATTCTTGGGTCCCATCTTCTTGTTTGATGTCCGAAATGAACACCTGCTTCAAGTAATTGTTTCATTGCAACTACTGCCATTTTTAATTCCTCCCTTTTTGTTATTTCTTCCATAAGGTTCATAGTTTACAAAGACCTTGTTTTAAGGCACTCCTTTGGTTTGCTCCCCTTATGTGTTTTTTAACGCTTAGTATTCTATCACACTTTTTATGTAAATGCAAGCATTTATTTGATTTTTTATGCAAATTCTATATAAAAAATAGATTTTGCTTTTTTTAACAAAATCTATTTTTTTATATTATTTCTTTTCGTAAACAGTTATATCAATCGAATTTACATATCCTTGTTCATCATAATTTAATTTTATATTAAAAGTATTTTTACTAGAATCAATAGCTGTTAAAATTTCATTAGCCTTTTGCTCGTTTTTTACTCCTTCTTTTATTAATATCTTAATTTGAGTACCACTAACAACTTGATAATCTTCCATATTTTCACTTACTGTTTTTATTAATTTTTGAACATATTCTTGTTCAACATTTTCGCCTTCATATAAGATAAATTTATTATTAAATTTTTCTTTTTTCAATTCTTCATCATCTTTTTCTTGTTGTTGTTGTTTTTGTTCTTTTTCATCGATTTTTAGAATTATATTATTTAATAATTTTGTATTTATAATAGATTGACTTTGCTCAAGACTTGCTATTGCTCTATTTTTTAGGCTATCTAGTATTGATAAGATTCTATCTCCTTCATAATTATTTAATAATATATTATTAGTTTCATCAAAATTGACTGGTATTGCTTCATTTGCTGATAATTCTATTTGTGTCTTTGATGTAAAGTCAATACTTGTAATATCTGTACTTTTGTAATTTACATTTGTGTCTACTGCAATTTCTGAATCTGTTTGAACAGTATTTAAAGCAACCTCTAAATTTTGATTTTCATCACTATATGAAAACTCTCTGTTCCTACCTTGTTCATTATCTGTTTTACCCAAAGTATAAAGTTTTATTTTCTTCTCTTCTCCTGTTATTTCAGTTGTTTTTAGACTAAGTTTTTTACCATTTGAACTATCTAAATCTATTTCATATTCAGCATTTTCTGTTTTTATTAAAGTTCTAACGGTTCTACCTTTTTGCTCATACACTGTAACACTTATTTTTCTAGAATCTTCCCCTTGATATTCTAATCCATCTACAATTTCCTTTAAATTGCTAATATACTGTTCTTTCAAACTCTTTCCTTCTGCTTCTTTAAATCCTGCTTCCTTTATTTTTGAATCAATGCTATCTAATTTAGCTAAAATTATATTATCATTTATAGCCTGATTTAACAATTTTTTATATAATTTGTCTAATTCATTTTTGGTTATTGTTAATGTATATGCATTTGTAGTTACACTTTCTTTGTTATTTAGAGTTATAATTGAATTTCTTTTTGATGAATAATGTGCTTTATCTAAATCTTTTAAAACTACACTCATATATGTGTTTGTTAATTGCTCTACTTCTTCAGCTGAAAAATCTAAAAGACCTGCAACATCAACTCCTTTTAAAGTTTCCTGAAAAATGCTTCCATCTAATCCCATACTTGAAACAAAATATGGAACTGTAGCATTTTGAACACTAACAAATTGTTGTACTAAGTTTGCTAATCTAAAACCATATGTATTGTTTTGGCTTAATAAATCAACTGACATTAATACATTATCTCCATATGACATAGATATGTTTCTATATGATGAGTTTTCTTGGGCTTTGTTTATTCCTTCTTCTTTTATTGTATATACTTCTTGCTCATCATTTTCTTTTTCAAGATATTTTAATGTTGCATTTGTTGCTTCTTTATAATCACTTTTTCTTAATAAATCTATATTTTGTTCCTCTTTTGATACTTCAAATACATCTACAATATTTTGCATATCTTGTGCAATATATTTTTGAAATAGTATTTTACTTGATTTTAGCATATCTGTTGTAAAATATAAAACCGTTCCACCAATTCCTACAAGAAATATAAGAACAATTAAAATTATTATTATTATCTTTATTTTATTATCTTGCATTTATATTTCCTCCTTAATTTCTTTGCTTTACTGCTTCATATACTATTATTCCTGTTGAAACAGAAGCATTTAAAGATGTTACTTTTCCTTTCATAGGTATCTTTACAAGAAAATCGCAATTTCTTTTTACTAAGTCACTTATTCCTTTTCCCTCGTTTCCTATAACTATTGCAAGTGGTCCTGTTAAGTTTTGGTCATAATAAAATTTATCTGCATCTATTGCTGTTCCGCAAATCCAAACACCTTTATCTTTCAATTTTGATATTGTATCTGTTATATTGTTTACTCTAGCAATTTTCATATATTCAAGTGCTCCAGAAGCCACCTTGCTTACTGTACTATTTACTTGTGCCGCTCTTCTTTTTGGTATTATTATTCCGTGAACTCCTGCAGTTTCAGCTGTTCTTATTATTGCACCTAAATTATGAGTATCTTCTATTCCATCTAAAATTAGTATAAATGGATCTTCATTTCTTTCTTTGGCAAGTTCTAAAATATCCTCAACTTCAGAATACTCGTATGGCGGAACTACTGCAATTACGCCTTGATAATTTTCTGATTGTGCCATCATATCCATTTGCTTTTTGTCTTTTTGAACTATTATAACCTTTTTTTCGTTCGCTATTGCAATTATTTTATTTATTGAACCTTTTAATTCTCCTTTAGTAATATATATTTTGTTTATGTCTTTATCACTTTCTAATAGCTCTAAAACTGCATTTCTTCCTTCTATTTGGTCATCAAATATTCTTTCTAAATCTTCTTTTATTTTTTCTTCTTTGTCTTCCATTCTCCTATTTTGACTTCTTCTATCCATTGCACCTCTTCTATCTACTATTCCACGGTTATTTTCTCTTCTTGTTTCTTTTCTTCTAGTTTGATTTCTTCTTTCTTCTTGATTTCTCCTATTATTGGTTCTCAATATTTTTCCCTACTTTCTTTTTATTTTAACATACTTAGTATAACATATTTTTGTTTGTTTTTGTAGTGTTTTGATAAATATTTTGATAATATTGTTGCAAATGTATAATTTTTTCTGTAAAATATGTTTATATTATATAAAATTAAAAAGGAAGAAAACTAAAAATGGATAATAATCTAAACACCTAAAAAAAATATATACAGAAAAAATACGATTTATAGTTTGTTTGCTATAAATCGTATTTTTAATGCTATAAAAATATTTTTTATTTTTGGTTGAATTTTATTTGTTTTTTTAGTATAATAGTTAAGAGTTGCGGGTATAGTTTAATGGTAGAATCCCATGCTTCCGACCTGGTTGTGAGGGTTCGATTCCCTCTACCCGCTCCATTTCATATTTTATTCAAAAACTGAAAATTCTCACCAAAATTTGAAAATCGATTTAATCTTCTCTAGTAATTTAATAAAAATATTTTTATTTTCATTATACACAATAATGTCATTCGTTTCTTCTGTTGATTCACCTAAGCTATTAGATAAAGTTCTATTTTTAAACAAATTATCAGGATTATATTGTTCTCTTAATTTCTTTTGATATTCTATTTCATTATTCGAATATATTTCTAATAATTTTCTTCTTTTTTCTTCTGAACACCAATATTGTAAATTTAACCCCGATATAATTGCTATTGTTTTTCTCTTCAAATTTTGATTTTTAATTGGAATCTTAGGATCTATTTTGGGTATATAATTTTGGTCCATTTCTCTCTTGAAATAATTTCTTAATTTTCTAGGAATTTTATTATAATTCTCTCTATCTAATATTTCTAAAAAACTATTTACCTCAGAATAAGCTTGTCTAGTTTCAATATTCATAATTTACTCTCCTATACTCATATCCTGTTGTGGTAATTGTTGCTGTTGTATAAAATCTCTTTCAACATTATTTATTTCCACATTTGCTTCACTTATCTCGTCAGCTCTTATATCCATTTCTTCACTTATTTCGGAAACTTGATCTATTAGCGAATTATCACTATAATCTTCTTGTGATTCACTTTCAATTTCATTTGATTCTTCTATATCTCCTGAAGAAATATCAACAGACTGTTCTGTATTAGAAGATTCAATTTCTGGATGCTGTTCATTCCATAGTTTTTCTAGCATTTCTTGTTGCATCTTTTCTATATCCCTATTTAAACAATCAGTATCATATGGAGTATATGTGCCATTTTCCATATCTTTTAACATATTAGCATTTATTTCTTGTTGTTTGGATAATTGATTTTCTAACTCGTTCTTTAAAATGCTAACTACCTTCTCTCGATTGGTTATGTTTTCTGTTATATTTCCTTGTGCTATTGCTCTAAAATCATCTTCTGTAAGAGGGTAATTTCTATTTACAAAATAGTTTATCCATCTATTAAGTGCATCATAATAATCATACACTCCCGTCTCTTCCATCTCATTTATATCCATATTTACTCACTTTCCTTTTTTCAAAAAATCAAATTAATTTAAACTGCTTCTTTTTTAATATATCATAACCGATTTAATTACGTCAATTTTTTTGTAGAAATTTTAAATTAAAACAACAAATAATTGAAATTTAATTTTAATTAATTTATAATATAAGAAAAAAGATTGGAGTTAAAATAATGGAAAAAGAAAAATCAATAAAAAATATACTTATTTCTTCAAAATTACTAATAATAGTTTTTGAAATACTTCTACTATTAATAGGCTTTTATTTATATAATGCCCATGACCACAATTATACTGGTAACTATCAAATGATTAATTACTCTAATTCTGGAGACTTACCACCTTCGTTGCTCGACTCTAATAATGACTACTTATTACTAAATAACTATTCCGAATATAGTAATTTACTAAAAAAAGCTAAGCAATGCGGTTGGAAAGACATCAAATATACATATGATTCTAATTTTTTTGAAAACAATTCTTTAATTTTTACAGAAATTATATTTAAGGGCATTGCGCATTTAAATACAGAATTAATTTCTGTAAACGAACATAGTACATCTGTAAATATGGAAATCTACATAAATGCTACTGGAGATACAACCGATGTTATAGGAAAAGCATATTTTATTCCTGTACCCAAAAAAACAACTATAGCAAAAATTAAATATTTATCTGATTACACCTACCAATATGAAAAATTGATCGGAATAATAATTATTCTCATATCATTAATAGCTCTACTTGCTACATTCTTTAAAAAATCTGAAGATAAAAGTATTAAAGGAACAATGCTTAGACTTTTAAAAATAATTATAGCTTCCATAATAATTATTTTTGTATGTATGACTGCTCTAAATGTATATAATAACGCAAATACTACTATAGATAAACCAATTATATATTTATACCCACAAGAGGATACAGATATAACCGTTAATCTACAATATAGCAATAATATAACAGTTTCATATCCAAAATATAATCCAAATATTGGATGGCATGTTTTAGCAAAACCTGATGGCAATTTAATAGACTTGTCTACAAAGAAAAATTTGTATTCTTTATATTATGAAAGTAAAAGTGTTATTAAGCCTAAAATAGAAAAAGATGGATTTGTAATCAAAGGAAGTGATGCTAGTTCTTTCTTAGAAGAAAAATTAGCTGTTTTAGGTTTAAATGAAAGAGAATCTGAAGAATTTATTATTTATTGGTTGCCAAAACTTGAACACAATAAATATAATTATATAAGATTTGCAACCATTGATGAAATAAATAATAATATGCCTCTAAGTATAAATCCTAATCCAGATACATTAATTAGATTTTTAATGACATATAAGGGATTAAATAAGCCAATAAATGTTGAAGAGCAAAAATTAGATACTCCTAAAAGAAATGGATTTGTTGTTGTTGAATGGGGCGGCACAATGATTAATTAGGAAATAGCTAATTTATTTGTGGCTATTATGCGTTTTCGTCGAACTACTTGTAATTATTGAGACAGGCGAATTTGAATTAAACAAAAGTAAATATTATTTCACGATATATAAGTCGATTTAGTCGGCTTATTTTTTTGGCTTTTAATTATCTTGATTGGTAAAAAAAATAAGAATTAGCCTCAAAATATTGAAAACAGAGGTTTCTGTGATATGATATCTACAGTAAAAAAAGAAATAGCAATAAGTACTAAGATTGAATGGGCTTGCACTTTTAGTAATTGTAAACCAAAGATAAAAAATTGTAATTTGAGAATGGTAGAAAAAAACTGGCATTGCTTATGTAGAACCACATACTGCTGTTATACTTGAAAAAGAAGCCAATAAAACTCATTACAATGTCGGTGCAAAAGTCAGAAAAACAATACTAACTAATTATGAAAGATGACCAATAATTTTTTATTGGTCATCAATTATTCTATTTTATATTTTTTAATTTGCACTACCTAAATCACGTATTGTATCTGTTTTTACATTATATGCATATATTTCAGATCCCATACTTGTTTCTGTATTTCCATCAACACACCTATAATATACTTTAAAAGCAACTTCATTTTCTTCATTAATATCAGGAGGTGTCATCATATCTTCAACTCCAAAATATTCTACAGTACAAGTACCATTTTTTGAACCTTTATTTTTATTAATATATTCATTGACAAATGGAGTTAATTTGTTTGATAAATTAACTTCTTTAACTAGTTCATTCCCATTTATCATGTTTAAGTCTAAAATATATGTTTTTTTCTTTAAAAAGTCTTGATCAGTATCATATGCATTATCATCCATTAAAAGAATATATCTTTGATTGCTATATAACTTGTATAATCTTTTATTTACCAATGATGTTGTTGTTTGATTTTCTTTTTTATTATTTATAGTGTTATCCACAGTATTAGTATTTGCATTATCTTTACTAGAAACCGTATCAGAAATTGTATTTATCTTTCCTTGTAATTCACCAACAGTTTCATTTAGGCTATTTACTTGTGCTTGAAGTTCAGTAGATTTTTGAGTTTCTGCTGTTTTATCATTATTAAGCTTATAAATGAATATTCCCATAACTATTATTGCAATTATTGCTAATATTAAAAAAAACGTTGATAAACTTATCTTTGTAATATTCTTTTCTTCCATGTTCTCACCTCGCTTTCTTTTGTAAAATAAATTATCCATCTATATTTTACCAATTATGCTATTTTTTTACAATACCATTTGAAAATCTTTTTTAATCATAGCTGTTTTTACTATAAAATTGGATTAACGTCTTTTTTATCCAAAAATTCACAAAAATTTCAAAAAAATATATTGCTATAAATTCCCCATTATGATATCATAATTTCGTTCGAAAATGTAAATAATAAAAACAAATGTAAAAATGAAAGGATGATATAAATGAAATTTGATGCATGGAACGATTTTGAAAAAGGTGACTGGCAATCAGAGATAAATGTAAGAGACTTTATACAAAGAAATTACACACCTTATGAAGGCGATTCAAACTTTTTAGCAAATCCTACTGAAAAAACAAAAAAATTGTGGGATGAAGTATTAGAATTATACAAAGAGGAAAAAGCAGCTCCAGGTGGAGTTTTAGATATAGATACAAAAACTGTTTCTACTGTATCGGCACATGATGCTGGATATATCGACAAAGATTTAGAAGATATAGTAGGACTTCAAACAGATAAACCTTTAAAAAGAGCAATTATGCCATTTGGAGGTATCAAAATAGTTGAAAAATCATGTGAAGCTTATGGAAGAAAAGTTGACCCAGAAGTTGATAAAATTTTCCATACAATAAGAAAAACACATAATGATGGAGTATTTGATGTGTACACACCAGATGTAAGAAGAGCTCGTTCAAATAAATTATTAACAGGTTTACCAGATGGATATGGACGTGGAAGAATAATTGGAGACTATAGAAGAGTTGCACTTTATGGTGTTGATGTTTTAATAGAAGAAAAGAAACATGAACTCGAAGAATTAGATGTAGACTGCTTTACAGAAGATATAATTCGTCATCGTGAAGAAGTTTCTGAACAAATAAAAGCTTTAAATGCTCTAAAAATTATGGCATCTAAATATGGATTTGATATTTCAAAACCTGCTAACAATGCAAAAGAAGCAATCCAATGGTTATACTTTGGATATTTAGCAGCAATAAAAGACCAAAATGGTGCTGCTATGAGTTTAGGTAGAACATCTACATTCTTAGATATTTATATTGAAAGAGATTTAAAAAATGGTACTTTAACAGAAGAAACAGCACAAGAATTAATGGATCATTTTGTAATGAAATTAAGATTAGTACGTTTCCTTCGTACACCAGAATATAATGAACTATTCTCTGGAGACCCTGTATGGGTAACAGAAAGTATCGGTGGAATGGGAATTGATGGAAGAACTTTAGTTACTAAAAACTCATTTAGATTACTTCACACTCTAGTAAACTTAGGACCTGCTCCAGAACCAAATATGACAGTTTTATGGTCTACAAGATTACCAGAAGGATTCAAAAGATTTGCAACAGATATTTCAATAAAAACATCATCAATTCAATACGAAAATGATGACTTAATGAGAATCACATTAGGAGATGACTATGGAATAGCTTGCTGCGTATCTCCAATGAGAATTGGAAAACAAATGCAATTCTTCGGAGCTCGTGCAAACCTTGCAAAAACTTTATTATATGCTATCAATGGTGGTGTTGATGAAGTAACTAAAAAACAAGTTGCACCAAAATTTGCACCAATTACTTCTGAATACTTAGACTATGATGAAGTAATGGAAAAATATGATCAAATGATGGATTATGTTGCAAAAATTTATATAAAAGCATTAAATGCAATTCACTATATGCATGATAAATATTCTTATGAAGCAATCGAAATTGCATTACATGATAAAGATGTATTCCAAACAATGGCTTGTGGAATAGCTGGACTTTCTGTTGCAGCAGACTCATTATCTGCAATAAAATATGCAAAAGTAAAAGTAATTCGTGATGAAGATGGAATTGCTACAGACTATGAAGTAGAAGGAGAATACCCACAATTCGGAAATGATGATGACCGTGTTGACCAAATAGCAGTTGACTTAGTAAAACGCTTTATGGAAAAACTACGTAAACATCCAACATACAAAAATGCAAAACACACATTATCAATATTAACAATCACATCAAATGTTGTATATGGTAAAGCAACAGGAAATACCCCAGATGGACGTCGTGCAGGTGCTCCATTCGGACCTGGAGCAAACCCACTTCACGGACGTGATAAAAACGGAGCTTTAGCTGTTATGAACTCAATTGCAAAATTGCCTTTTGATTCAGCTGAAGATGGAATTTCGTTTACATTCTCAATTACTCCTGGAACTCTTGGAAAAACTGAGGATGAAAAAGTTACAAATTTAGTAAATATGTTAGATGGATATTTCGCAGAAACTGGACATCATATAAATGTTAATGTATTTGATAGAAGCTTATTACTAGATGCTATGGACCATCCAGAAAAATATCCTCAACTTACAATTCGTGTTTCAGGTTATGCAGTTAAATTTACTTCTTTGACAAGAGAACAACAAATGGATGTTATTAACAGAACTATTCACGAAAAAATATAATTTTTTCTGATTGGGGACGGTTCTTTTCGTGAAAGGACCGTTTCTTTTCGCAAAAAGATCGTTTCTTTTTCCATTGGGACCGTTTCTTTTCGCGAAATGATACGGTCCCAATGAGAAAAAATGAAAGGATTATGATATGCAAAACAAAGATAATTTAAAATATTATGCAAAAGTACACTCAGTTGAATCTTTTGGTACTTTAGATGGACCTGGAATAAGATATGTTTTATTTTTACAAGGATGTAGCTTAAGATGTAAATATTGCCATAATAGAGATACTTGGGATATAAATGCAGGAGATTACCGTTCTTTAGATGATATTTTTGATAATATTTTGAGATATAAAAATTATATAAGAAATGGTGGCGTTACTTGCTCTGGTGGTGAACCTCTTTTGCAATTTGAGTTTTTAATTGAACTTTTTAAGAAGCTTAAAGCTAAAGGAATTCATACTTGTATTGATACATCTGGTATGGTTGGTTTGACTGATAAAATGAAGGAACTCATTGATTTAACTGATTTATTTTTGATGGATGTTAAACATATTGATCCTGATAAATGTAAAGATTTAGTTGGATTTTCTAATGAAAGAGAGCTTGCTTTTATTAGGTATTTAAGTGATATTGGTAAACCTATGTGGATTAGACAAGTTTTAGTCCCTGGTTTTACTGATGATGAGAATGATTTGATTAAATTAAGAGATTTTATTAGTTCTTTGAAGTCTGTTCAAAAAGTTGAATTTTTACCTTATCATACTATGGGTAAATATAAGTGGCTTGAGTATGGTGATAAGTATGAGTTGGAAGGCGTACGTGAGGCTAATGATGAGGATGTTGAGAGAGCTAAGAAGATTGTTTTAGGATAATTTCGAAATGGGGACGGTTCCTTTTTTAAAAAGGAACCGTCCCCATTTCGAAATTTTTATGATATTTTGAACTTTTCTGTTATCGGTTTTAATAATTCTGATACTTCTACTCCTAGTGCAACTGAAATAGCACATATTTCGTAATCCCTTACCGTTCTTTGATTATTTTCTATTCTATGTAGACAGGTTACTGGTATATTTATTCCTAGTAACAGTAATTTTGATGAGAGTTTTTCAAGCGAATATCCTTTTTCTATACGTTTCTCTTTTACTATTGGCCCTATTAAGTTTAAATTGTTTTCATATTTGCCAGCGTTTTTCATTATTTTGACTCCTATCTTTTTTATTTATTATTATATATTTTTTGGCAAAATTTTTATTGACACTGGTGTGAATAAATGATAATATTGTATAGTACTATGAATAAATTTATGGTTATAGATAAAAATATTACAAAGGAGAGAAATTTTATGGAGATATACAATTTTAATAGAAAAAATAACGGTATTACTTTGATTGCATTGGTTGTAAGCATTATTATTTTGTTAATCTTAGCCGGAATAAGTATTGGTATGCTTAGTGGCGAAAATGGAATTTTAAAGAAAGCAAGTGAAGCTAAAGAAAAAACAACTTTAGCTCAAGATAAGGAAAATAGTACTCTAGGAATTTATGAAGATTATATTAATGAATATACTTCAGGATTACCTAAAACCGAAGTAACACAACCTTATTTGCCCGATAGTTCTTTCAAGTATATTTATGGTAATTTAAACTCTGGATTGGTAATACAAGATAGCAATCAAAACGAATATGTGTAGGTTGAAGTTCCAATGTCAATATATACAAATAGTAATTATAATAGTCAAGGCACTCCAACTTCAGCAAATGATTTTCCCAAAATAAATAGTTGCTTAAAGTCTTATACTAAAGATTATGCATCATCTGAATATAATGATACCAACCCTGATTATAACAAACTTTATGAAAATATGTTAACAAGCATATATACACATGGAGGCTTTTGGATAGGAAGATATGAAGCTGGAACTTCTGATAATAAGAGTAGAACTTCATATTCTGAAACAACAATTACTGACAGAGCAGTTACTAAGCAAAATATGTATCCATATAATTATGTAACAAGAAAAGAAGCTCAACTATTATCCAATAGAATGAGTTACAAAAATTCAACAAGCAGCCTTATGTTTGGAATTCAATGGGATTTAACATTAAAGTTTATTGAAGAAAAAACTGTTGAAAATTCAACTGAAACTGACAAAGATGCTGTTAGAGCTACAATAAAAAATATTTTAACACAAAAAGGAAAAGAAATTGGAAATTATTATGATAATTTATGGAATATAACTAATTCACAAGCTAAATATCTTATATTTTCCGAAAAAATATTTAACAATTGTCCCAAATCTAAAGAGGCAATTTCTGCTATTCTATTAACAACTGGTTCAAGCGAAAATTTTTCACTAATGAATATATATGATTTAGCGGGAAATGTATATGAATGGACATTAGAGTTCTATTCTGATGAAAAACCAGCAGTTGGTAGAGGCGGATATTACTATGGATATAGTTTTGATTGTCCTACTAATTTCCGTAATAGTGGAGACCTTACCTATTACAGTAGTTTTTTCGGTTTCCGTATCTGCATTTGGAAATAGTTTTCAAAATTTAATCTAACAAAAGAGCTATCTTATCTTCAAGATAGCCCTTTTCCCTATTTATGCATCTTCTCTAATTCTTTGCAATCTCTCTCATCCAAATTACTAAGTCCAAACTCCAACAAAGAAATCACAATCCTATTAAAAGACAAATTTTTAAGATTTGCAAGATTTTGTACATCATCTACTAAATTTTCTGGTAATCTCAAAGTTTTACTAACTCCGCTATGATTTTGTGGTATTCTTAATTTGTTCATATTTGCAACCTCCTTGCAAGTATTCTATAATAAAAGGCTTTGCAAATATGCACCGAATTTCAGTTGCACTATCATTTAATCAAATCCAACTCAAACCAAAACTCAACGCCACCAGCAACATTTCTAACACCATAGCTGTTGCCATAATTATTCATAATAGCCTTTACCAAAGAAAGACCTATACCACTACCTCCTTTGTCACGATTACGAGATTCATCTGCTTTATAAAATCTATTCCAAATACGAACCATATCATCCTTAGAAAATTCCTCAAATGTATTAAATACTTTAATTCTTACCTTATTAGTATCCTCTAGAATTTCATTTTCAATTCTAACAACTTTTTCGCCATTAATCTCAATCGAATATTTAATAGCATTTGTAATATAATTTGTTAAAACTTGTTCAATATAGAAATCATCAGCATAAACCATAATCTCCTTAGACAAATCTATATTTTTCTCTAACTTTACACTCTCTTTTTCCATCATAACAACAGATTTTCTTAAAATTTCATTTTCTAGTTCAACAATATTAAACTCCTTATTATTAAACTCCATTTTACCATATTCAAGTTTCATAAGTTCTAATAATCTTTTAACTAATCTATCCATTTTACTTGCTTCATCTTGGATAACCTCAGCATAAAATTTTCTAGATTCCTCATCACTGTTTACATTTTCAATCAATCCCTCACTATAGCCTTGAATTAATGCAATTGGCGTCTTTAGCTCGTGTGAAACATCAGATATAAAGCTTTTCCTCATTTCGTCAATTTGAGACTTTTCCTCTATATCCCTTTCAAGCTGAGTATTATTGTTCTGCAATTGTCTAATTGTTTCTTCTAGTGTAGTTGATAATTTATTTATGCTGTTTCCTAGCATATCAACTTCGTCATTTGCATAAGAAGATTTATATTTTTGGCTAAAATCTAGGTTTGCCATCTTTTTAGCAATCTGATTAAGTTCTACAATAGGCTCACTAAATCTTCTTGAGACAACAGACAAAACAGTTCCACCAATTATTATGACAAATATTGCAATTATAGATAAAAACTCATTTGATATTTTTACACTTTCATCAATAGATGTAACAGGCATTCTTATATATAAATGATATGAATTGTCCAAATTTGCAACTAGCATTATGTAATTTATCTTTGTTTTGCTATCACTATATTTACTAATTGTGTATTTTTCGTTTCTTTCTAATACATCAGATTGATTTTTTTCTTCTCTTAAAATTGATATAATCATTTCTCCTATTGCAGAGTAAAAGTCTTTGTTTGAGCTGTAAACACTTACATTTTCATCACTTCTTATCAATATATCAAAATTATTATTTATCGCAATTTTGTCTAATTCGTCTGATAGATTTTTTTGTCTTGAATCATCATTATAATATTCATTTATAGTTTGATAAACATTTTCTAATTGCTTTTCTTTATTGTATTCATAGAACTTTCTTAGTACAAAATTGTTAAGTAAAATAAGTGATATAATTATTGCAATAACAATAATACACAAGGATAAAAATAGCTTGGTTCTTATTGATTTAAAAATTCCTATTTCGTTTTTCATAATTAGATTCCCTTCTTAACTGCATATTTTTATATTTTGGCATTCATGCTAAAATTTAAAGTTGAGACAAGTTATGCTTAATCCCAACTTCGTTTAAATTTATTTAATTTCGAATTTATATCCTACTCCTCTAATTGTTTCAATATATTTCCCTTTTTTACCCAATTTATGTCTAATTTTTTTTATATGGCTATCTATTGTTCTAGAATCCCCATAATAGTCGTAATTCCAGACATTGTTTAATATTTTGTCTCTTGATAGTGCTATTTTTTCATTATCAAGTAGATACTTTAAAAGCTCATATTCTCTTAAACTTAAATCAACAGGCTTTCCATCAACAGTTACAGTTCTTCCTTGGTCGTTAATTACTATACCATCATAGTCTCTAACCTTTTCTTTGTCACCATTGATTCTTTTTAAAATTGCTTCTATTCTTGCGACAAGTATTTTAGGACTAAATGGCTTAGAAATATATTCATCAACCCCAAGTTCAAATCCAAATAATTCGTCTTGTTCTTCGCCTCTTGCTGTAAGCATTATTACAGGAATCTGCGATTCATTTCTTATTTTTCTTAACACAGACCATCCGTCTAGTTTTGGCATCATAACATCTAATAATATTAAACTTATCTTATTTTTGTTTTCCTCAAATACCTCAATTGCCTCTTCTCCATCGCCTGCTTCTAGTGTTTTGTAATCATTTTTAGCTAAAAAATCTTTTATTAATTTTCTCATTCTCGCTTCATCATCTACAATTAAAATAGTAGTATTTTCCATTTGTAAGCATCCTCCTTATTTTGATAGCTTTTTTTATTATACATTATCTTTGTGATGATTTTATGAATTTTTTATGTAGATTTATTTTTTTATTTCTATTGTTTTTGTGTCATAAGCTAAACTTACTTTTTCTTTGTTTAATATTGTAACAATATTTCTATTTACTCCATCTTTTAATTCTAGGAATTCATTATAATCTGTTACATCAAAGTAGAAATATATAGAAATTCTAAAACTGCTTTCTGCTATTTCTGTAAAGTATATACTTATTGTGTCTTTTATTATATTTTCATTTTTCATTAAATCTTCATATATTCTTTGTTTTAATTCAACAATTTTCTCAGGCTTTGTATCTTCTACAATATGAAGATTTAATACATATCTTCTGCGTCTCATTTTACTTAAATTTTCTATTGAGCTAGATGCTATTGCTGAATTTGGTATTTGAAGTATAGAATCATCTAATTGTCTTATTCTAGTACTTCTTAATGTCATATCCTCAACTGTTCCTTGATAGTTTTGTACTTTTATATAATCGCCAACCTTAAATGGTTTATCTGCAAATATTATAAATCCACCAAGCAAACTTTTAACTGTATCTTGTGCAGCCAATGTTAATACAACAGTTCCAAGTCCTAGTCCAGTTATTAATCCACTTAGGTCATATCCAATTTCATAGAATACTAAAAATGTTGCAACTATATATATTCCAACTCTTATAAGTCTTATCATCATTTTTGTTGATGCTTCATTTATCTCTTTTTCGCTTTTATCTCTTATTGCTTTTATAAATCTTGATTTTTTAGTCATACTATTTGCTAAACTGTTTGCAATTGTAATTGTTACTATTACTTTATATATTTTGTTTGCCATAAGCATAAAATTATCTGATAATTCAAATGTTGGTCTTACAAATAAAATTGCTACATATATTCCTGTTACCCTAAAAAATGCTTTTAGTGGCATATAAAATGGATTGTTTTTTATTTGTTTCTTACTTTTGTCAAAATTGAATAGTTTTAAAATTACATAAGAAAATAATGGGCTGAATATATCTAAAACTGCTAGGATTATTATTGCTATAATTAAGTCCATTAATGTTTCAGCGTTTAAGTTTTTTATTATTTCTAGTATTGTGTTCATATTTTCCTCCTTTTGCCCCATTGGGACCGGTTCTTTTTGTGCCAGCGAGAGACCCATTGGGACCGGTTCTTTTTGGGTCCATTTTGGTAAAATTATTTTAATAATTAAAAATGGACCCAAAAAGAACCGGTCCCAATGGGTCTCACTATGTCATATAATCTTTTAACTTCTTACTTCTACTTGGATGTCTTAATTTTCTTAATGCTTTTGCCTCTATTTGACGTATTCTTTCTCTTGTTACGTCAAATTCTTTTCCAACTTCTTCTAGAGTTCTAGCTTTTCCATCATCTAGACCAAATCTTAGTCTTAAAACTTTAGCTTCTCTAGGAGTAAGTGTTTGCATTACTTCTGCAAGTTGCTCTTTAAGAAGTGTATATGCTGCTGCATCCTGTGGTGCAGGTGAGTCCTCGTCTTGAATGAAATCTCCTAAGTGACTATCATCTTCTTCACCAATTGGTGTTTCAAGTGATACTGGATCTTGTGCTATTTTTTGAATTTCCATTACTTTGTCAATTGGCATTTCAAGTTCTTTTGAAAGCTCTTCTGGGCTTGGCTCTCTTCCTAGTTTTTGTAATAAGTGTCTTGATGTTCTTATTAATTTATTTATTGTTTCAACCATGTGAACTGGTATTCTTATTGTTCTTGCTTGGTCAGCTATTGCTCTTGTTATAGATTGTCTAATCCACCAAGTTGCATAAGTACTGAATTTGAATCCTTTTGTATAATCAAATTTTTCTACTGCTTTTATTAATCCCATATTTCCTTCTTGGATTAAATCTAGAAATAGCATTCCTCTTCCAACATATTTTTTAGCTATACTTACAACCAATCTTAAGTTTGCTTCTGCAAGCTCTTGCTTTGCATCTTCATCTCCATCTAAAATTCTTTTTGCTAAATCTAATTCTTGGTCATACGTTAATAGTTTTATTCTACCAATTTCACGTAAATACATTCTAACTGGGTCATCTACATTTATTCCCTCAAATGTATCATCTTGTGTTACTTCATCTAGTTTTAAATTTTCAACTTCTTTTAAATCTTCCTCATTTGGTTCATCATCAAAGTCATCTTTTAAAACATCTACTCCTAATTCTTCCATTACATCAAATACTTTTTCTATTTGATCTTGATTTGCATCATCTAGCTCTAATGCAAGTTCTCCATAAGTTAATTTTCCTTTTTCTTTTGCCTTTTTTATTATTTTTTCAACTTTTTCTTTTGCTTGTGCTTTTTCTTCTGCGCTCATTCTTTTTTCTGGTTTTGCTTCTTTTTTTGTAATATCTTTCTCTTCTTTCACTTTGAACTTCCTTTCTAAAAAATTTCTATTTTATTTTAACTAATTTCAAAATTATATCATTTAATTCTTTACCTAATTCTTTTCTTTTTACTGCATCTGTTTCTGTTGAACTTAAACTAATTAGTTCATCACGTCTTTTTTCCAACTTTTCTCTTTCATATTTTCTTAAAATATCCTCTATTGCCTTTGTGTCGTTACTGTCTGATATTCCATAATCTTCTGCCATAATTGCAGTTAGATGATTTTTTATTTCTTCATCTTCTATTTTGTCTAATACCAAACTTATATTGCTATCCTCTTTTTCAAGTTCTTCATATAATGCTTTTACAATTTTTATATTTAAGTCATATTTAAAGTCTTCTATTTTCATATGTTCTTTAATCATTTGAAAATTTTCTGGATTGTTTATTAATATTGATATAATTGTATTTTCCCTTTTTATAATTTCTTCTGATACATTGTTATCCACTTTTGTTTCTTTTTTGTGGATAACCACTGGCTTTGGCTTTTCCAAATTGTTTGTTTGAGTCCTACTTGAATATTGCAATTTATTTACTTGTCCAAAAATTGCCTCTTTAGATATATTATATCCTTTTGATAGCTTTTCTATGTATATTTCTTGTTCAATTGTGTTATCAATTTTAGCAATTAGTTTTGCTATTTCATTTAAAAATTTTACTTTATCACTTGCAACTTCCAAATCTAGATTTTGTTCTAAAACTTTTACTCTAAATTCTAAAAGTGATATTGCCTCATTCATCAATTTTTGAAATCTTGCAGAACCATATTTTATAATGAATTCATCTGGATCTTTTGCACCTGTCATTTGGAGAACTCTCATATCACATCCCATATTTTGCATAACTTCCATTGCTCTCATTATTGCATTTTGACCAGCTCCATCTGCATCAAAACCTAAAATAACTTGCTCAGCATTTCTTCTAAGTAGCCAACCTTGATTTGTGGTTAAGGCCGTTCCAAGTGCTGCAACAACATTTGTTATTCCTCTTTGATGAAGTGATATTGCATCCATATATCCTTCTACTATTAGAAGTTTTTTATGGTCATATCTTTTTGCAACATTTAATCCAAATAAATGCTTTCCTTTGCTGTAAACTATATTTTCTGGCGAATTCAAATATTTAAACCTTTTTGCATCTCCTAAAACCCTACCACCAAATGCTATAACCCTATTTCTGACATCCAAAATTGGAATCATAAATCTATCTCTATAAAAATCCACATATTGACCGTGTTCATTTTTTTTGACTAGACCTGATTCTAATATTTCTTCATCATTAAAGCCTTCTTTTCTAAGTATTTTATATAGTTCGTCATAATTACCCGAAAATCCTAGATTGTAACTTTCTAGTGTTTCATTTGTTAGCTTTCTTTGTTTTACATATTCTTGTCCTGCTTTTGATTCTGACTTATATAGCCTTTTGTGATAATAATCTGCTGTAAAATTATTTACTTTATAAACTTTTGATTTTAATTCTTCTTTTCTACTATCTTCATTATTAGTTGATTTTGGAAGCACAATTCCCGCTCTATCTGCTAAATTTTCTATTGCTTCTTTAAATCCTATTCCCTCAATCTTACTTATAAATGTAAATACATTTCCTCCTACTCCACATCCAAAGCAGTGAAATATTTGCTTATCTGGTGATACCGAAAAAGATGGTGATTTTTCATTATGAAATGGACATAATCCAAAGTAGTTTCTTCCACTTCTTTTTAAATGCACATATTGTGAAATTACCTCTACTATGTCGCTATTTTCTCGTACTTCATTTAGTATTTCATCACTATAACGCACTTCTTAACCTCTCTTTCCTTCCCAGATTTTTATTTTCCATAATATATTATTCGACGTATTTTACATAATTCCCTCTTTTTTGTTAAATTTTTTTGAAATGGGGACGGTTCCTTTTTGAAAAAGGAACCGTCCCCATTTCA
>ERZ827440.1507-NODE-1507-length-25042-cov-3.284068_pt1 | contig 25042 bp, 20 predicted proteins | sample MGYA00519774_ERZ827440 | MGnify/ENA primary metagenome ERZ827440 (study PRJEB31778, sample SAMEA3449302) | human gut metagenome | biome: human gut; feature: human-associated habitat; material: faeces | place: United Kingdom | collected 2010/2012 ... | reverse complement strand
GCCGTCGCGGCATGATATATTTTTTTCGTGCGGGTGGGAAAACCTCTCTTTTCGCTTTTACTTATACTTTCCGCACGGCTTTCTCTTGACTTTGTAACATTTATGGTTTACAATAATATTAATATAATATCGCATCGGAGGAAAATTTATGCGCATAATAACCGACATGGATCTTCCGCTGAAGGGTGGCTGTGTGCTTTCGCTCGGCAACTTCGACGGCGTGCACATCGGGCACACGGCGCTGCTTGAAGCCGCCTGCAAAAAAGCGAAAGAGCTCGGACTTCCTTCCGTCGTATGGACGTTCGGAGAAGCACCGCTCAACGTATTACGCGGAAAAAGCTCACTAAAATATATAACCGGCTCGTCGGACAAGATCCGCCTGCTTTCAGCCGTCGGCTGTGACGCGGTATATTTCGCCGATTTTCAGCAATACCGCGACTGTTCGCCCGAGGATTTTGTGAGGCGTGTGCTTGTGCGCGATTTCGGTGCGGCTGTCGCCGTATGCGGCTACGATTTCCATTTTGCGAAAAACCGCAGCGGAAACAGCGAAACCCTTGCAAACCTCATGCGTTCCTCCGGAAAGGAATCGCTCATAATCCCGCCGGTCATCAAGAATTCCGTCATCATCAGTTCAACTCTCATACGTGAATACATCACCAAGGGTGATATTGCTGCCGCAAGCGAGCTTCTCGGTCGGCGTTATTCCTTTGTTCTCCCCGTCCAGCACGGCCGCCATCTCGGCACAAAAATCGGCTTCCCGACCATAAATCAGCGTTTCCCGGACTATCAGCTCGTGCCTGCCTACGGTGTTTACGCCTGCCTTTGCGAGATCGACGGCGTATATCACCCCGGGGTCAGCAATATCGGTGTGAAACCCACAGTTACCGACGAAGGCGTCGTACTCTGTGAGACGCATATTCTCCGTTTTTCCGAGAATATGTACGACAAGGAAGTGCGTGTCCTCCTGTTCGAAAAACTCAGGGATGAAAAGAAATTTTCGTCGCTTGACGAGCTGAAAGCAGCCGTCGCCGAGGATGTACGGCACACGGTCAACTATTTCCAGATGAAATGTTAGGTAGGTGTTCGTTATAAAACGTATTTTCAATTCAACCGCCGCTCTTATTATGGCGTTTTTATTGGTTTTTATTCCTGTTTTTGCATTTGCGGACGATGTTTCGAATGCGTCCTCTGTGTCTGATGTGTCGGACGTATCCTCGCAGGCAGTCGTTTCTGACACTTCGGAACCGGAAACCGAGCCGGTCATAACAAGCGGCAACGCCATTGTCGTCATGTCCGTTGAAACCGGTCAGATTCTTCTGAACACCGCAAACGGCAGAGAGGTCGACCCGACCTGCGCGACAAAGCTAATGACCGCGATGCTCGCCTTTGATATGGCAAACGGACTTGACAATCAGGTCACCGTCGATGCCGAGGCGTTGAAGAACATCGGCAAAAAGGGCGATATCAGTGCACCGATGCTCGGTCTGCGCGCGGGCAATACCGCAACAGTGCGCCAGCTTCTCCAGGCAACGCTCATTTCCGCCGCAAACGACGCCTGCAACGCGCTTGCATATTCCGTTTCGGGCGGAGATATCGCAGGTTTTGTCGAAAAAATGAATGCACGCGCCACCGAGATCGGCTGTGAGCACACATATTTCACCAACACGACGGGTCTTTACGACGGCGAGGCATACACGACCGTCGAGGATGTCGCAAAGATCGCCGCGGCGTTTTACCGCTACAATACCCTGCTTGACATATCATCACAGCCCACATACGTGATCGGCGGTTCCACGATACATACGAAAAACTATCTCCGCTCCGAAACTCTCATGCGCGGCTGTACGATACGGGAATCAAAGGGCATGATTGCCGGACAGCGAACCGACAAGAGCGACTATTGCCTCATCACCGCCGGCGAATCGGACGGGATAGGGTATGTCTATGTCATAATGGAAGCTGCCGGTGAGATAAGAAACACAGACGGCACACGTGAATTCCCGAAAGAAAACGCGTATGCCGACATGAAAAAGATCTTCAATTGGTATAAAAATGCCTATGGCTACGTTACACTCGCAAAAAAAGGCGAGGTGATCGGAGAACTGCCAGTTGATATTGCAGCCGACAGCGTTGACCATGTCAACTACGTTGCCGCCGATACGGTCGAACGGCTGGTGCTCAAAACGATGGACACGACCGCCATAGAGCGCCGCGTGAAGCTCACCGAAGAGCGGCTGACCGCTCCCGTGAAAAAAAACACCGAGGTCGGAACGCTGGAGCTTTATTATGAGGGGCAGCTCCTCGGCTCCGTCGGACTTGTCACAAACACCGAAGTTGACAAAAGCGAGCTGCTTTCCGTTTTCGGTACGGTGAAATCTTTCCTTTTCGGTTCAACGATGAAGACCATCACCCGTGTCGTGCTCGGTCTGATACTTGCATTCGTCGCCTTCACGATAGGCGCGAAAATATATTACGCCGTGAAAAAAGCAAAAAAAGAGCTTGAAAAGCGCGACAGAAACAGATAACGCTTTGACAAAAAAGCACGCCGATACGGATTATTCCGTCATCAGCGTGCTTTTGTGTTATTTTTTATTCGGCGGGGATTATCCGCATTTCGGTCGGATTACGCCACGTACTCTTACGCTTCTGATATGCATAATTTCGCAGCACTCCGATCCATGCGGAGTAATATTCGTTCTTGATGTGGCAGCCCTGTCCCTTTTCGCCGGGGTCGCGGCAGTATTCGTCGCGTATCGCGTTGCCGTCAAGGAAGGGCGTCGATACGTCGATGAAATCACAGCCGTTTTTGTTGCACCAATCCAGCGCAATTGCGTTGAAGCGCGACAGCAGATAATTGTTCAGCGCGCGGGCTTTGCTGTTGAAGCTCTTCACCATATAACTGCTGCTGAGCAGCACAATGCGAACGCCCGGATTCTCACTGCGTATCCGTTCGATCATCGCCGCATGGCTTTCAAACGTCTTTTCGGGCGATTTCGAATATGGATACTTCCATATTTCTGTCAGCCCCATAAGGTCAATATACACGGTTTTCGCTTTCATTGCCCGCACCGCCTGCCATGTATGCAGTGCTTCGCCCTTGTATTTCGGCAGCTTATCGTCGCCTCCGTTAAGGTCGTTGTATGCCGAGTAACCGTACGTACAGAAGAATTTCGCGTTGCCGAGAAAGCCGGGATTCTTCAGCCTGCGGGCGCATACATAGTTATAAAAATGCACTGTCAGGCTGTTGCCGATGAACACCGAATCATTGAACACACCGTCAAGATCGGATGCCGCAAGGTCATCCGGCATAAGCTCCATAAGGCGCGACGGGTCATACGGAAGCTCGCTTGCGGGTGTAGGCGGGAGCGACGGCTCCTCTGAAAGCTCTTCCGACGATTCGCCAAAGCTTTCTTCAGACGGCTCGTCCGATATTTCTCCGACCGAATCGTCCGACGGTTCATCGCTTTCAGCGGAAATATCGGACTCCGTCCGGCTTTCTTCCGGCAACATCTGCGACATATCGTATGAGCTTTCGCCGGATTCCGACACCGCATCGGAGTTTTCACGTGAAACAATTTCGATCCGCGGCAAAGAAACCTCACTCACATCGGGAGATCTGCCGTCGCCCGACAAGGTAAGCGACACAATGATCGCCGATATGAAAAACAACGCGAACAGGATGAATGCTTTTTGTCTGACAGTCATAAGGCATTTTTATAATTTAATTATATGTTTTAATTATATGTTTTCTTTCCCGCAGCCAGTATTTCGATACTGTCGGGGTTTTTCCATGTACCGTTCAGCTTCTGATATGCGTAATTTCTGAGCATTGCCGCCCACGACGGATAGTACATCATCTTGATGTGGCATCCGCAGCCCTTCGGACGCGGCTCGGGATCGACGCAATATTCCTCATTCATGACGTTGCCGTCAAGGAACGGTGTGGAAATATCGATGAAATCGTGACCGTTGGCATTGCACCATTCAAGTGCAAGCCTGTTGAATTTTGATATGTTGTAGTTGTTGAGCCCTTCTTTTTCGCCGTTGAAGCTCTCGATCATGTATGTGTTCGACAGGACGACGATTTTGACGCCGGGACACGCCGCCATGATGTTTTCAAGCACTTTGCGGTTGTTTTCAAAGGTCAACTCGGCTGTTTTGGAATACTGATGAAGACCGAGCTCGTTGAGCCCCATGAGGTTGTAATACACCGTTTCGGGCTTCATTTTTGCGACAGCCTCCCACGTGTGAAGCAGCTCGCCGTCGTAACGCGGATAATACTTGGCATACCGATCCTTGTCTCCGAGGTCAAGACGCGCCGAAAAGGCTGAGGCACAGAAGAACTTCGGATTGCCGAGAAAATTCTTGTCGGCAGCACGCATAACGTAGTAGAAATTCTGGAAATGCACAACGAGACTGTTGCCGATGAACACCGAATTTTCGAAATAGCTGTCAAGCTCCGTCGGCAGAATATCCTCCTTGCGCAGGTCAAGCAGCTTTGCCGGGTCATACGGCAGGTCGGTCACAACAGGCGCATCGGAAATTTCTTCGCTGACAGGCTCGTCATCCGACACGTCGGGTATACCCGACACTCCGCCGCCGCTTGCGGCGTCTGATGAGCCGTTTTCTTCCGATGAGGTGCTTTCATCGGCTGCCCGCGACGTATCAACGGACGGGACACTTGTATACGACGGAAGGTCCGAAGCAGAGCTCACAGGCGGAGCATTGTCCTCAAAACGGCTGTTCACGGCAAGTATCACCGCAACCGCAATGACAAACAGCGCCGAAAACAGGACAAATATTTTTTGTGTGTTTGGAATATAATCTTTTTTTCTGTACTGTGGCATAGAAAGTTAAAAGTAAAAGTTATTTATGACGGGAAGACAACACCCTCACTTCGCAGGAAGCTCGTTCGTGTGTTTTCTCCCCGTAAACCTCGTTTTCGTCGTCGCTGCGCTCCTCTTAAGGTGTCGCTGTGGCGGCGCATGTCCGCCGTCGCGACGGGAATCTTTACTGTTTTAGACGGGGACGACAACATCCTCGCGTTTTCCCCTGTCAATCGCTCAATTATTTTTCTTTCCCCATGCAGCATTTTTTGTATTTCAGACCGCTTCCGCAGGGGCAGGGGTCGTTGGGTCCCACCTTCTGAGCCTTGGTTTTCACAACAGTGATCTTCTTTTCACCGCCGACATTCATGTCGTTTGCGGCGGTCATAACCTGCTTGCGTTCGATCGGGCGGCGCGGTACTACGCAAAGCAGCATTCTTACCGTATCCGTGCGGATATTTTCGATCATCTCGTCGAACATCTGTGAGCCGACGATCTTGTATTCCGAGATCGGGTTGCGCTGTGCATACGCATTGAGTCCGACACCCGAGATCAGGTCATCCATCGCGTCGATGTGATCGACCCACTTGCGGTCGACGTTTTCAAGCAGAATTATGCGCTCGATCTCGCGGAAGCGTTCGTTTCCGAACAGCTCTTCCTGAGCGGCGTAGCGTTCGTCTGCACGCTTTTTCAGCATATCCGAAACGGCTTCGGTGTTCAGCTTTTCAAGCTCTTCGATGGAATAACGGAAATCGTCGTCACCGCAGAGTACGCCTCTGAAATAGCCGCGGAGACCTTCGATGTTCCATTCGTCCGGGATATGTGACGAGCAGAATTTCGAAACGCCGTCGTCGATGTATTCATACATCATCTTGTGAATCTTGTCTCTGAGATCCTCGCCGTTCAGCACTGCCTGACGTTCGCCGTAGATAAGCTCGCGCTGGCGGTTCATGACATCGTCGTACTGGAGCACGTTCTTTCTGCGTTCAAAGTTCTGTCCTTCAAGGCGCTTCTGTGCGGATTCGATGGATGATGAAAGTATTTTTGCGTCGATCGGCTGGTCCTCCGGCAGTCCCATCGCTTCGACGACGCTGAGGATGCGGTCGGAGCCGAACAGACGCATGAGGTCGTCCTGCATTGAAAGATAGAAACGGCTGGCACCCGGGTCGCCCTGTCGTCCGGAACGTCCGCGGAGCTGATTGTCGATACGTCTCGATTCGTGGCGTTCGGTGCCGATTATGAACAGACCGCCTGCGGCACGTACTTTTTCAGCCTCGGGCTTTATTTTTTCGTCGAGTTCTTCTTCGTATTTTCTGAATCTCTCACGAAGCTCCAGCTTCACGGGGTCGTTGGTGTGTGCGTATGAGGTGGCTTCGGCGATTTCGTCCTCGTCACAGCCCTCGTCGCGCATTTTCTGCTTTGCGAGGAATTCCGAGTTGCCGCCCAGCTTTATATCCGTACCTCTGCCCGCCATGTTGGTGGAGATCGTGACCGCGCCGAACATACCTGCCTGCGCGACGATCTCAGCCTCGCGTTCGTGGAGCTTTGCATTCAGCACGTTGTGCTTTATGCCCTCTCGCTTCAGCATATCCGAAAGAAGCTCCGATTTGTCGATGGAGACTGTGCCGACAAGCACGGGCTGGCCTTTTTCGTGGCATTCGCGGATCTGGTTGATTATCGCGTGATACTTGCCTGCCATGGTTTTGTAAACAAGGTCGTTCATATCACGGCGCATGACGGGCTTGTTTGTGGGTATTTCAACGACGTCGAGGCTGTATATCTCACGAAACTCCGTTTCTTCGGTGAGCGCCGTACCGGTCATGCCGGAAAGCTTTTTGTACATTCGGAAGTAATTCTGGAAGGTTATTGTCGCCTGAGTCTTGTTTTCACGCTCGATCTTGCAGTTTTCCTTCGCTTCGATTGCCTGATGCAGACCGTTTGAATAGCGTCTGCCGGGCATGATACGTCCGGTGAAGCTGTCGACGATGAGCACCTGTCCGTCCTTGACAACATAATCGACATCGCGCTGCATTACGCCGTAGGCGCGGATGGCGTTGTCGAGGTAGTGCATATATTCCATATTTTCGCCGTCGGCAAGATTTTCGATACCGAAATACTGCTCCGCCTTTTTGATGCCGCTCTTGCCGAGCACGGCGGTTTTTGCCTTTTCGTCGACGATATAGTCGGCGTCAATGTCGTCGTGACCGACCTTTGCGTCGATCTCCTTGATGCGGAAGCAGGTCATGCGCTTCACAAGGTCGTTCGTGCGCTTGTAAAGCTCGTCGGATTCGTCGCCCATGCCGGAAATGATGAGCGGGGTACGCGCTTCGTCGATGAGGATGGAGTCGACCTCGTCCACGATTGCGAATTCATGTCCGCGCTGAACGATGCGGTCCTTATATATGACCATATTGTCGCGCAGATAGTCAAAGCCCATTTCGTTATTCGTGCCGTAGGTTATATCTGCGGCATAGGCTGCCTTGCGCTGTTCGTTTGTGAGTCCGTGGACGATAAGTCCGACCGACAGACCGAGATAATTATAAAGCTTGCCCATCCATTCGCTGTCACGCTTTGCGAGGTAGTCATTGACGGTGACGACATGAACACCCTTTCCGGTGAGTGCGTTGAGGTAGGCGGGAAGCGTTGCCACCTGCGTTTTGCCTTCGCCGGTCTTCATTTCGGCGATACGACCCTGGTGAATTATTATACCGCCGATGAGCTGGACGCGGTAATGGCGTGTGCCGAGAACGCGGTCGGCTGCTTCACGTACCAGCGCGAACGCATCGGGGAGTATGTCGTCAAGCGTTTCGCCGTTTGCCAGGCGCTGCTTGAGTATGGGAGTCTGCGCCTGCATTTCATCATCGCTCATCGCGGAATACTTGCCTGCAAGCGCTTCTATTTTATTGACAACAGGCGTCAGTTTCTTTACCTGTTTTTCGCTGTATGTGCCGAATATTTTTGAAAATAAAGACATTCGTTGCTCCTTCGTGAACGGTGAAAACGCCGTTCATAATTATTCAGCATCTATTATACTATATCCCCGGCGAAAATACCAGTGCTTTTTGTAAATATTTTTCAGCTTTGCGCACGTTTTTGCGATTGACAAAAACGCAAAACAACGGTATACTATTATAAATATAAAACACTATGCTTTTACGTGGAATATATTTATGAACCATCTTAATGTTGTGCTTCTTGAACCGGAAATACCGCAGAACACGGGCAACATTGCACGTACCTGCGCCGCGACCGGCGTTACATTGCATATGATTGAGCCGTTCGGCTTCAGGATAACCGACCGCAATCTTCGCCGGGCGGGGCTTGACTACTGGCGCCGGCTGGATGTGCGGTATTACGGCGACATTGACGACTTTTACGCCAAAAACCCCGGTGCCGACTGCCTTTACTTCACGACAAAAGGAGGAAGATGCTATACCGATGCGGATTTTTCGGGCGAAAAATTTCTCTTTTTCGGCAGGGAGACAAAGGGTCTGCCGGAGGAACTTCTCAAGGCAAACGAGGACAGGGCGGTGCGGATTCCCATGCTTGACGACATACGCAGTCTGAATCTTTCGAACTCCGTTGCCGTTGCCGTCTATGAGGGGCTGCGGCAGACGGGCTTTGATAATATGCGCAAGGCGAGCGATTATTTAACGGGGCTGTTGCCCGACGGGAGCAGATATGAATAACTACGGACTTACGGTTGCAGCGGTCTCCACTCCGCGCGGCAAGGGCGGTGTCGCAATGGTGCGTGTCACGGGCAGCGAGGCGCTGAAGGTCGCGGAGCGGGTATTTGCACCCGCTTCGGGGAAAAAGCTGTCGGACTATCCCGCAAATACCGCCGTTCACGGCGTATTTTCGTCATCCGACGGCGAGTTTGACGACGGAATGTGCGTTTTTTTCCGTGCACCGCGTTCGTTTACGGGCGAGGACACTGCGGAGCTTTACTGTCACGGCGGTTTGCTCGTCACGAAAAAGCTGCTTGAAGCGGTCATAGAGGCTGGCGCTTCATATGCAGGTCCCGGCGAATTCACCCGCCGCGCATTCATAAACGGCAAGCTCACGCTTACCGAAGCGGAGGCGGTGGGCGATATGATAGACGCGGTGAGCGAAGCGCATCTCGGCGCGGGTCTCAGGCGTCTTCGCGGCGCGCTCAGCAAGCGTGTCGGCGAGGTATATGACACTCTGCGGCATCTTGCCGCGTCCGCATATGCGTTTATCGACTATCCTGACGAGGATCTTGCCGACGTGCCCGTCGATGAAATGAAAAAAACGCTGGAGGAATGCTACAATATTCTGCACAGTATGTGGAAAACCTCGCGCTACGGTCGTGCCATAAGCGACGGTGTGCCGGCGGCGATCATCGGCAGACCGAACACGGGAAAATCCAGCCTGCTCAATCTGCTTTGCGGCAGCGAACGCGCCATTGTGACCGGCATTGAGGGTACGACGCGCGACGTGATAACCGAGAGGGTCGTACTCGGCGACGTTGTGCTGAATCTGTCCGACACAGCCGGAATACGCGAGACAGCCGACACGGTGGAGCGCATGGGTGTGGAACGCGCTTTTGCGGAGACGGACCGCGCGTCGCTCATTCTTTTTGTCGTTGACGGCGAAATAACCGACGAGGAAAAACGTATAGCGGGATATATCAATTCTGCCGGAAAGCAGGATGTGACTGTTCTGCTTTCGAATAAATCCGACATTTCAGACCGTCCGCTTCCCGGAATTTTCGGCCGCGAGATAGCGTTTTCCGCCGTGACGGGCAAGGGACTTGATGAACTGCGGGCGACCGTCGCCGATATCTGCGGATATGCCGACTGCGAAGGCGCCGAAACCCTCATCACTTCGGCGCGCCAGTCGGCAATGCTGAAAAACGCCGCCGACGCGGTGCTTGAAGCGCGACGCTCTCTTGACGGCTTCACACAGGACATCGCCGGTATGCAGATCGAGGAGGCACTCGGCTTCCTCGGAGAACTTGACGGCAGGCAGGCTTCCATGGAAATTGTGAACGACATTTTCGCTCATTTCTGCGTCGGCAAGTGAAATATCACTGCCAATCTCCCTCAAAACCGCACTTTTTTCGCCTTTTGCCCCTGCGGCGGTAAAAATATTTCCGAAAACGCTTGATTTTTTTTGAAATATATGATATATTAATTTGTACGTCGAAATGTGCGCTGTGATATTGCCGTCGGTTGGGCTTTTTTCCGCAGGACGGCTCGGCGCTGACTATCTAATTATTCGGAGGAACTCATCTCATGAACACACTCGAAATCATCCTCGGCATAATTTTGCTTCTTATCGCCGTTGCGCTTGTTGTCGTCATTACTCTTCAGCAGTCCAAAAAGGGCGGCCTTGGCGGAGCGATCGGCGGCGGCACGACTGACAGCTATTACGGCAGAAACAAGTCCAAGTCCAAAGAAGCAATGCTCAAAAAGCTGACTGTGATTTTTTCCGTCGCGCTTGCTGTTCTTGCTCTCGTTCTTTATTCCTATCACGGCTCTGAAAGCGGTTCAAAGAACAACTCAAGCACCGCTTCCACATCTTCCGCATCTTCCGCCGCTTCCGTTGCTTCCGAAAGTGACAGCTCTGCCGCTTCCGACGTCTCCGAAGAGGCTTCCGAGGCATCCGAAGCTGTTTCGGAAGAAGTTTCCGCTGTTTCGGAAGAAGCTTCCGCAGAAGCATAGGCAAATTCCTTTTTACGGAACCGCCGCAAACGGTGCGGCATTTAATCATTCGGATTATTTCAGACCGGAACGGGGCCGGACTGCTGTGCGGTCGGGTCCCTGATTTTTTGAAAATTTTAACGATTTTTTAAGTTGAATTCCTCAGATGCGTAATAAAAGAATTATCGGAACATTTCATTATAATAAAAGCGGTCTCGGCTATGTCGTTTCCAAAACCGACGAGGAAACCTTTGTGGTTCCGCTCGTTGTTTCGGCGCGAGACGGCGTTTTTGACGGCGACACCGTTGAGATTATCTGCCCTCCCGAGGGCGCATATCTTGAACGCGGCGGCTACGGAAAGCTGATCCGCGTCGTTTCGCACGCGCGTAATTTTGTTGAAGGCACGCTTTTCCATGACGCAGACGGAAAGCAGTATCTGCGCCCGAACAGCTATATACCTTTCCGCGTACTCGTAAAATCAGAACTTGCTTCGGCCTATTCCGACGGCGATTTTGTGCTGGCGGAAATTATTCACCCGTCAAAAGCGATCTCGGCGCTCCGCGTCCGCCCCGTGAAATCATACGGCAAGTCCGAAACATATGAATCGGCGCTTGCGTTTTTCCTGGACGGATCTCCGTTCGGAAACGGATTTTCCGAAGACGCCGTAGAACAGGTCAAAAGCATTATCCGCGACGGTGCGCCCGTTTCTTCTTCGGACCGCGCTATGTATAACACGGACATATTCTGCCCGGTCAGAATGCCGCATTGCTACAGCGACACGGCGTTTCATGTATGGTATGACGACAACGGCTGTAATCTTGATGTCCACATACTTGATGTGGATGCCTGTGTACCCGAAGGAAGTCCGCTTGAAGTCCAGGCTTCACAGCGTTTTCGCGGCATCCTCAATTCGTATGCCAGCAAGTACGCTCTCATGCCACTGACACTTCACAGCTCGGCGTTCAACCTCGTCACGCCCGGTGCGCACCCGACATTGACACTTCACATCAAGCTGAATCTTGCCGGATATATCTATTCGATCGAACCTGAAGAATCCATGGTTTCCGGAGTGGTTCCCGTCCCGTATTCTGTGCTTGACAATGCAAATGCGATGATTGCAGACGTTTCTGCCGAAACCGACAAAAACATCCGCCGCCTGATTGGCATAACAAAACGTATGGCGCTGACACGCCGCGAAGCCGGCGGTGTGCCGGTGAGAAAAGAAAAGCTTTACTACTGTGACGCCGTTCCCTCTGTTTCCGCTGCTGCCGGCCCGACGGAAAACTGTTTTTCGGAGCTCATGCTCAATGTCGGTGCGGCATTTGCACGCATTTGCTCCAAAAATAATATTCCGTGTCTGTATTCATCGCGTCCTGTTCCGGTATTTACGCCGGAATTCGATACACCGCTCTATCTCAGGGCGCTCACTCCTTATTGCGATATTTATGCGGCAAACCGCTTTAATGCCGCGTACGGCGCGGTAGAACGGAGCACGCAAAAAGATCTTCTCACGCGTTATATAAATTTCTGCTTGCCTCCCATGGAATATTACGACAAACCTGTCAAAGATACGATTTACGCGCTCAACGCGTATGCACCTCTTGAAAATCCGACGAATAACTTTGATGCGGTTCTTCAGCAGAGATTCATCCGCGCTCATATCCGCAACGAAAAGGCGCCTGTTATTGATACTGCCGAGCTTACCGAACGCAGTATCCGCGCTGATGAACTTGACCGTCGTCTCCGCCTTCTTGCTGCCTGCAAACTTTATAAAAAACATTCTGTCGCAAATGTGACATTGCTCAACGACGGTGTGCCGCTTGTCGCGAAAACGCAGGAGGGTGTGCTTGCCGATATTGTCATGGGCAATTCCGTGCTTGAACGTTACAGCGCCGGTTCAACAATGCGCGCCAGAATTAAGACCGTTTCCTTCCTCAAAACGGAGCTTTCGTTCTACCTCTGACCGGGAATGTTTCACGTGAAACAAAGCGAAAGGAGAACTGCTTTGAGACGCATCGGACACAACACGCATACGACACGTTCGTGCATCGGTGTCATATTGATCTGCACCGCGTTGCTGCTTGGCTCGTGTGGCGGAATCGGACAGGGCGATGATCCTGTCGGCTCGAACTCCGCGCCCGAAGATGTCAGCAAGACTCCTCCTGTCACATATGACGAAATGACTGCGGAGGAATGGCTCAGCACGGTTCGCGGCGCAGACTATGCAGATTATGAATTCACGATTGCGACTTCCTACTCGGGGCGTTTCACAACCGTGGAAAATACCGAAAACGAAGTCGAAAAGGCAAGAAACAAACGAAACACCCTTGTCGAAAATAAATACGGTATAAAAATAACGGAAAAATCCGTGCGCGAAAGCGAAATGATCAACGCCATACTTCAGAGCGCGGCGGCAGGACTGCAATACGCAGATCTCGTTTCTGCTTCAATGCAGACGTTGTCGAAGCTCGCCGCAGACGGAGCGCTGACGAATCTGTATTCGCTTCCCTATTATGACGGTACGGCGGAATTCTGCAACGCATCGCTTCACAAAGGCGCAACTGCGGGTCATACCTGCTATGCGGTTTTCGATGACCTGACGGAAGCGCAGGAATATACCTGGTGCGCGTTCTTCAATAAAGCCAAAACGGATGCGACTGCGCTGTACCGGATGGCAAAATCCTCGACGTGGACGTGGGATGCGTTTCTTGCAAACGCTTTAAACGGCGGATTTGCCGCATATGACACAAAAAACTCGCTCATAACGACCGCGTTCGCCACCTCGGGCATTGAACCGGTAACCGGCGGGTACGGAAACGCGCTTTCACAGAATGAAAACGTCGAAGCGCTTGATAACATCGCTTCCGCGGTGAAAACGTTGATAAACAGCCAAAGCTATGACTCGCGCCGTGATGATGACGCAAAAAAAGCATTTAAAAACGGAGAGATTGCGTTTTTGCTTGCTCCGCTGTGTCTTATCGATGAACTGAAGGATATGTCGGATGACTTCGGCGTGTTGCCGCTTCCCTCTTACGACGGAAACACACGAAGCGTTCTTGACGGCGACGCACGCGGTATTGCCGTGCCGTCGGATCAGACCGACAGCGACCGCACGGGCTTGATTCTTACGGCTCTCACAGCCGCATCATATCAGCATATTGCGGAAGCAAAAATACAAAACCACATATACTTCGACCTGCGCGACAACGATTCCGCGCTGTCGATAAGAAAAATATATGATACTCAATATGTAAATTTGGGTATTCTCTATTCGGGCGGTTATTCGGCCATAGCGGCGTCATCGCAGAACGCGATAATCGAAGCCGTGACAAAGGATGCCTCCTTCGGGAAGATCTTTTCACGTGAAAAAACACAGCTCGAAACCATTGCAAACAAATATTTCAGATAACAAACAGAAAGGAATAATAAATCATGCTCAACAAAAAATCAGTTACCGACATCAATGTGACCGGTAAAAAGGTCCTTGTAAGATGCGACTTCAACGTACCTATGAAGGACGGCGTAATCACCAGCGATAAGCGTATCGTAGGCGCACTTCCCACCATCAAATATCTTCTCGACAACGGCGCTGCCGTTATTCTCTGCTCGCATATGGGCAAACCCCACAATGTTTTCAACGATAAGATCAAGCTGAATAAGAAAGAAAAGGCAAAGATCGAGGCTCTTCCCGAAAACGAAAGAGACGCTGCTACCGCAGAGCTTATCGAAAAGGCAAAGAAGGACGTCAAGAAGCTTACTCTCGCTCCTGTTGCCGCAAGAATTTCCGAACTTCTCGGCAAAGACGTCATCATGGCAAAGGATGTTGTCGGCGAGGACGCGAAGGCAAAGGCTGCAGCGCTCAAGCCCGGCGAGGTCATGCTCCTTGAAAACGTCAGATTCCACGCCGAAGAAGAAAAGAACGATCCCGAATTCGCAAAACAGCTCGCTTCTCTGGCAGAAATATATGTAAACGACGCATTCGGCACCGCACACAGAGCGCACGCTTCCACCGCCGGTGTTGCCGATTATCTCCCCGCTGTCTGCGGCTTCCTCATCCAGAAAGAAATTGACGTCATGGGCAAGGCTCTTGACGACCCCGACAGACCCTTCGTTGCAATCCTCGGCGGCGCAAAGGTTGCCGACAAGCTTACCGTTATCGAAAATCTGCTTGGCAAGGTCGATACACTCATTATCGGCGGCGGTATGGCATATACCTTCCTTGCCGCTCAGGGAAAAAGCATCGGTACCTCCCTGTTCGATGATACAAAGCTCGATTACTGCAAGGAAATGCTCGCAAAAGCTGAAAAGAACGGCGTGAAGCTCCTTCTCCCCGTTGATACCGTTGTCGCAAAGGCGTTCCCCGATCCCATAGATGCTGCAATCGACGTAAAAACCGTGTCTTCCGACTGCATTCCTGCCGATATGATGGGTCTTGATATCGGCGAAAAGACACGTGAGCTTTTCGCTGATGCTATTAAGAACGCAAAGACCGTTGTCTGGAACGGACCTATGGGCGTTTTCGAAAATCCCACTCTCGCCGCAGGTACCATCGCTGTTGCGAAAGCTCTCGCTGATTCCGGCGCAACCACCATTGTAGGCGGCGGCGACTCGGCTGCGGCAGTCGAACAGCTCGGCTTTGCTGATAAGATCACTCATATCTCCACCGGCGGCGGCGCTTCCCTCGAATTCCTCGAAGGCAAACAGCTTCCCGGTATCACCTGCCTCAACGACAAATAAATTATAATTTGAAGGTAAAATATAATGAACAGAGCAACAAGAAGAACAGTTATTGCCGGCAACTGGAAGATGAACAAAACTCCGGCAGAAGCAACTGAGCTTATCAACGCAATCAAAGCCGAAATAAACGGCAAAAAGACCGACGAATGCGAAATCGTCGCCTGTGTGCCTTATGTTGATATCACAAACGCTATCGAAGCGGCAAAGGGCAGCCCGATAAAGATCGGCGCAGAGAACGTACACTGGGAAAAATCCGGTGCATTCACCGGTGAAATCTCCGCTGATATGCTCAAGGCTGTCGGTGTTGAATACGTCATCATCGGTCACAGCGAAAGACGTCAGTACTTCGGCGAAACCGATGTCACCGTCAACAAGAGAGTTCACGCCGCACTTGCAGCAGGCCTCAAGGTCATACTTTGCGTCGGTGAACTGCTCGAACAGAGAGAACAGGGCATCACTGCCGAAATCGTCTCCATGCAGACGAAGATCGACCTTCTCGGCGTAACTGCTGACGATATGAAGAATATCATCATCGCTTATGAACCCGTCTGGGCTATCGGCACCGGCAAGACCGCAACCTCCGAGCAGGCTGACGAGGTTTGCGGCATCATCAGAAACGTCATCGCAAGTCTTTACAGCGAGAGCGTTGCAGCCGCTACCACAATTCAGTACGGCGGCAGCATGAACGCAAAGAATGCTGAAGAGCTGCTTTCCATGACCAACGTTGACGGCGGCCTTATCGGCGGCGCTTCCCTTAAGGCTCCCGATTTTGCCGTTATCATCGCTGCGGCAAACAAGTAAGCTGAAATAACAGAATACAACGCAACCCGAGAAGCCGGACGATATCACGTCCGGCTTTTTTGCATACGCAAGGAGAATAACGAATACGGGCGGCGGAGTGGAACGGATACCTGTTTAGAAGCAAGTGCAAAGGCGCGGCGTAAAACTGCGGAAATGCGGTGCAAAAGCGCAAAAGAAGAGCCTGCGGCGTTGGCTCGGCGGAGGCGCACGACAAAAAGGACTGCGGAAACCCGCAGTCCTTTCAGGCTTAAACCGTATCGGTTTTGCGTATGGAATTGTGGTGCAGAGGATTATTTCTTGTATTCCTCGAAAACCGTGTAATCGTCAACGAGCTGAAGCTCGTCGAGATAGAACGGAGTGTTGAGCATAGAATCCTTTTCGAAGTCCCAATAGAGGTAAACGCCTTTGACGTAGTTGCCGGAGAAGCGGAGTCCGCCGGCATTGCGCGCGCCGAACATATCGACGGGGAACGCCATCCAGCCCTTGAAGTTGTTGACGCGGGAGCCTTCTGCGGCACCGAAGCAGCCGTCGCTGCCGTGCTGATAGGTCTTCCATTCGGTTTCGCCTTCTGCAAGGTAATAGAACGGGGAATCGGGCTGATTATCGCAGTCGTCGGTGGAGAAGAGCTTGCCTTCGCCGTCGACAAGACCGAAGCATGCCTTACGGAATTCAACGTCGGTGAAGTCGACCCAGACACGGAGATAGCGGAAATCGGGGTACTTGACAGGGTTCTTGTTTGCGTCGGTCGCAAAGACATAAAGTCCGCGGTTTACATGGGAGCCGGCATTGTAGCTTACGCCGAGAGCGGTGCTGCCCTTCCAGCCCTTGCCCTTGACAAGCTCAAGTCCGACCATGGTGTCGGAGCCGTTGCCGCACCAGTCGCCGCCGAACACGTCGCCGCCGATGGTTCCGCCGTAAGCAAGGCAGTCGTCGGAACGGGTAAGCTCGGTGATACTTTCAAAATCGCAGAAAGTGCCGAGATATGTTACGGGGTTGGCGGAGGAATAAATAATATCTTCCTTCTTGTCGGTTGTGACCTTTACGGTGAGAGGCTCGCCTTCGGTATTCCAGATGCTGACGGGATAGACATCGATGGTGTATTCGGTGTTGTCCTTAAGACCGGTGGCGGGGAGCACCTGAGATTCGGGCATCGGCTCGAAATAATACTGAGCATAGTATCTGAATTCGCGCTTGGTGGCATCGCTGCCCTCGGCGGGAGTGCATACTACATGATAGCTGTAAAGGCAGCTGCTGTCAAACGCGGTGGGAACGGTGATTTGTGCGCCGTTGGTGGTTACGTCGCTCACGGTAAGCTTTGCGCCTTCGGCAAAATAGGGCTTCGCAGGGTTCTTGTAGCGTTCCTTGGTATAAATAAAGGTGGACTTGTCGCTGGGCTTGTCAATGGAATAAACAAGCTGCTTTTCGGGGTTGTCGGTGTTTGCGGGGGTCTTGAAGAAGCTGTCGGTCAGGAGGTTATAGGGCATGATACGCACGCGGTTATTGGCGTCGACCTCAATGATATGGAACTGAGCAGCCTGGTCGGCGTCCTTCGGAACTGTACCCTCGGTCATGCCGGATTCCATTTCAAAATATGCAAGAGTGCCGGTGCCGACGGTGGTAAAGTTATCCTGCCAGATGGTAAGCGGGTTGTTTATCGGACCGTGGCTGTGACCGGAGAAATGAATGACCTGCGGATACTTCTTCAGAATGTTCCTGATCTGAGAAGAGAAGCTGGTCTTCCATGTGCGGCTGACATAGACTGTGTTTTCAAGATGATGGTGCATGAACACAAAAATGGGCTTTTCGGGATCATCGGCAGCGGCTTTCTCAAGCTCCTCGCGCAGCCAGTTCTGAACCTCGGTGGGGTAGCTGTCGTCGCCGCGGGTGGAGATACCGATGAAGTGATAACCGTTGACAACAATGTGCTTGTCAAGGTTGGGGTCCATGTTTTCGGTGTAGGAAGCGATGCCGCCGTCGTAATACTCATGGTTGCCCATGACGGTCATAAGGGTGGTTTCTTCCTTGATGTTGGCGTCGGCAATGGACTTCCATGCCTTTAATTCGGAAGGCTTGCCTGCGTTTGTCAGGTCGCCTGCGACGAGCATCGCGTCAACGGTGTTGTACGCTTCATGAGCGGAAGCGTATTTGTATGCGGACTTGAAAAGATTTGCAAGCCTTGTTGCGGTGACATCACCTGTGGAGGATACGTGTGTATCGGAGCAGGCAATGGCACGGAAGACAGGTACGAAACCGTCAAGGGGGTCAAGGTCCGGCTCTGAGGGTTCTTCGGAGGGCTCGTCGGACGGTTCTTCCGAAGGAATTGCGGACGGCTCGTCAGAAACGGCTGACGCATTTGCCGGTTCTGAGCTTTCGGGGGATGAGGTATCTGCATCCTTATCGGCGCAGGCACACAGGAGAAGCATGAGAGAGAGCATGAGACATAGAATTTTCAGACTTTTTTTCATTAGTTTCTGAATCCCTTTCCTATTATTTCGCTGGTATTCGTGATGAATATGAAAGCGTGCGGGTCGATCTCTTTTATCTTATGCCTGAGAACGACCGCTTCGGAACGGCGGCACGCCACAAGCACCAGCTTCTTTGAATGCGCGGTGAAATAACCCAGAGCGTCTGACACGGTTGCACCGTGGTGCAGGTTCAACGTGATGAAATCGCAGATGGGAGTATAGTGCTCTGTCACGATGATAAAGAATTTGCAGACATTGAAGCTCTCAATAGCGTCGTCAACTACAAACGCCTTGAGAACCAGACCGAGCACCGAGAACAGACCGGTTTTGATACCGAACACGAAAAACGATGACGCGACGATTATGCCGTCGCAGATAAGAAGTGATTTGCCGATATCAATATCCGTATATTTTTTCAGTATCATTGCGGTGATGTCCGTGCCTCCCGACGAAGCGCCTTCATTGAACATAAGCGCGGAGCCGACGGCGGGCAGCATTACCGAGAAAAACAGCTCCAACAGCGGTTGGTCGGTAAGCGGAGCGTCGAGAGGGACGACCTTTTCAAGCACCATTGTGCCGACGGAAAACAGCAGAGACGCATAAACCGTCTTGATTCCGAAGCTGCCGCCAAGCACGATAAATCCCACGACAAGCAGCGCCGCATTGATGATGAATACGAAAGTACCCGGAGATATGGCGTCGGTGACGAAGCCGAATATAATCGACAGCGCACTTACGCCTCCGGTTGTGAAATGGTTCGGGAACTTGAAAAAATACACCCCGGCAGTGAGAAGCAACGCGCCGAGGGTGATGATAAGATAGGAACGAAGCTTTTTCATAGAGAATATATGTCAGATATATGTCAGATTTTTTCCTCAAGCAGCTTCTGAAGTTCAGCCATGAAGTCATTTATGTCTTTGAACTGACGATAGACAGAAGCGAAACGTATATAGGCAACCTCGTCGAGAGCTTTGAGCTTTTCCATGACGAGCTGACCGATGAGGGCGGACGAGATCTCACTCTGGAGCGTGTTCTGGAGATATGATTCGATTTCGGAAACGGCGTTTTCCATCTGCTGACGGGTGACCTGACGCTTGTCGCAGGCACGGATGATGCTGCCGAGAATCTTGTTTCTGTCAAACGGCTCACGCGATTTGTCCTTTTTGACAACAACGAGCGGCACTGTTTCGATGATCTCATAGGTTGTGAAGCGTTTGCCGCATTCCTGACATTCTCTGCGGCGGCGTATGGTGGAACCGTCCGCTGACGGACGGGAGTCGATGACCTTGCTGTCGGTATAGGCACAGGCGGGACATTTCATGATATTAAAAATCCTTTCAGAATGATCTTATTTTGAGGTGGAGCCGAAGCCGCCGTTGCGGACACCGTCGGTTGCATCACTTTCTGTTATGCCGAACGGCAGGAATACTCCCTGACAAAACGGCGCATACTTTTTCACGGAAAGAGGCTTGTCACCGCAGTTTGTGAGCTTCACGATAATATGCCCCTCGTTATCGGAGCCGAAATAGTCGCTGTCAATAACGCCGACGGTGTTGTCGAGCCGCAGGCGGTACCTGAAGCCCAGACCGCTTTTGGGCAGAACAAAAAGAACCCAGCCTTCGGCTATGCGCGCTCTGATGCCTGTCGGAACGGTGACGGTTTCGCCCGGCGCAAGTTCGATCGGCACGGGAGTGAAAAAATCATAGCCGGCAGAGCCTGATGTGGCGCGGGTCGGAAGCGGCACGGATGAAGCGTCTCCGCCGAAAACCGACGGAGAAACGTGATAAAATTCTGCAATACGAAACATAATTTACCGTGAAACATAATTGAAATTAGCGAAATCAAAACCAAAGTCCGGGAGCGGCAGATGCCCGTCTTTCGGCGTGTGCGGTTTTGCTATGCTCATATGTTACCACGTCCGACCGATAAAGTCAAGGGTTTTTGTGCGATTTGCCATTGACATAATTGCTGTCTGTGTTGTAAAATCATAACAGCTATGCATTTATAGTAAAACACCCGTAAAAAGCAAAGGAGAACCGCAATGACCAACAGAGAACGTATCAACATACTGAAAGCCGTCGACAGCGAGGTATACGAAGCCATACAGCAGGAGACAAAGCGTCAGCAGGACAATATTGAACTTATCGCGAGCGAAAACATCGTGTCCGAGGCAGTGCTTGCCGCCGCAGGAAGTGTACTCACCAACAAATATGCCGAGGGATACCCTGCAAAGCGCTATTACGGAGGCTGTCAGTGCGTTGACATCGTCGAAAACATCGCACGTGAGCGCTGTAAGCAGCTTTTCGGCTGCGACCACGCAAACGTACAGCCGCATTCCGGCTCAAGCGCGAACATCGCGGTCTACTTTGCCCTTCTCAAGCCGGGCGACACCATAATGGGAATGAGCCTTTCGGACGGCGGACATCTCACGCACGGCTCACCCGTCAATTTTTCGGGTATGTACTTCAATGTCGTGCCGTACGGAGTTGACCCGGTGACACAGGTGCTTGATTACGATGCGATGGAAAAAATCGCGCTTGAATGCAAGCCGAAGATGATCGTGTCGGGTGCGTCCGCATACTGCCGCAGGCTCGATTTCAGACGCATACGCGAGATCTGCGACAAGGTCGGGGCATATATGATGGTTGATATTGCGCACATCGCGGGTCTTGTCGCCGCCGGACTCCATGAATCCCCCGTACCCTACGCCGATGTTGTCACCACAACAACTCACAAAACTCTCCGCGGTCCCCGCGGCGGCGTTATCATGTGTAAGGAGCAGTACGCCAAGGCGATAGACAAGGCAATATTCCCGGGCGTGCAGGGCGGTCCGCTCATGCATATCATTGCTGCGAAGGCAGTCGCCTTCGGCGAAGCTCTGAAACCCGAATTCAGGGAATATCAGGAGCAGATACTCAAAAACGCAAAGACGCTCTGCGCTGCGCTTCAGAAAAACGGCTTCAACATCGTGTCTGGCGGCACTGATAACCACCTTATGCTCGTTGACCTTCGTTCCTTCGATATAACGGGCAAGGAGATGGAACACCGCCTTGACGAGGTGCGCATCACCGTCAACAAGAATACGATTCCCGCCGATCCTCAATCGCCCTTTGTCACCAGCGGCATCAGAGTGGGCACGCCCGCTGTCACCACCCGCGGCTTCAGGGAGCCGGAGATGGAGGAAATCGCGGCTCTCATGCGTATCGTTGCCCTGCCCGATTACGCGGAGCATAAGGACGAGGTCATCGCGAGAGTAGAGGCAATGTGCAGAAAATATCCCGTAATGGAATAATTCGCATTCATATTAACCGAGCCGATTTGCGTCGGCTCTTTTTTATGCAATGGGAAAATACGGCTGTTTTTTAATTTTGTGTTGACAAAATACATAAAATATGTTATGCTCATGTCGGAAGACGGTATGCGGCACAGATTATCCGCCTGTATCGGCTCCGAAAATTTTTTCAGGGAGAACCATAATGAAAAAGACCGTTTCACTCGTGCTTGCCATTATCATGGCGGCGTGTCTCGCATCCGTAATCGTTTCCGCCGATGTTGACCCGGAAATCGGTATTAACCGTCTGGTCAGTATCTACGAGGCTGAAACCGCGCCCATTGTCGACGGCGTCGTCACTGACGGCGAATACGGAGAACCTATCGGTGTCTGGCCGGCAGACACTATTATGCAGAGCCTCGGCGACTATGCGAAAAATATGCCCGTAAGCATTTATATGTGCTACGATGCGGATTATATTTATTACGCCGTTGTTGCAAAATGCGACTTCCCTCATGTTGCGTATGACGAAGGAGAACATCACGCATACGGCGCTCATCATCTTATGTCCATGATCATTCCGGATGATCCGACAAGAATGAACGACGATGAATCATATGTCTATCCCGATGCTTCCGGATACAGCTGGGGCGCTGTCTGGGGAAGCGGAGCTTGCTACGAATGGTGTTCGATTTTTGATTCCAAGAAAAACGAAGCCGCAGTTTATGACTATTTCCTTGCCATGAGCAGCGAAAACGGCTTCAGACATGCCGCAAAGGCTGCTGCCGCCGACGGCGAAAACGATGTATATGAAGTCGCAATTCCGTGGTCGGCAATGAAGTCAAAGGTTCAGCCCGAAGCGCTCAGCGGCGTGGACGGAACCGTTTTCGGCTTTGACTGCGATCTCGGACTTACCGATATCGGCGACGGTGACGACGGAGAAAACGGTGAATTCAGAGGTAACTATATCTATTTCGCCGGTGCATATTCCGCGTTTCCTGCGAAAAATCTTCGCGGATGTGCAATCGTGACCTGCTCCGGCAAAAAAGAGGAGCCTGTTTCCGAGCCTTCCTCCGAACCTGTTTCGGAGTCCGCTTCGGAAGTTTCCGATAACCCCACACAGCCAACATCCGACAGCGGCATTATCGCTCTCGCGGTAATCGCGTCTGTTGCGGCAGCCGGTGCGATCGTCGTAAAGAAATCAAGATAACATATTTTAGGCATAACCGAGTCGATTTGCGTCGGCTCGGTTTTGTTTTTTTCGTATTTTGCGTTTCATGCGGAAAATAGCGCTTTACAAACCGTGCCGTTTGTATTATAATGTTATCAAGGTATATAATATCACGGCTGTCGGCTGTGCTTCCGGAGGTAATTATGAAAAAGAAAATTCTCATAATGATAATTACGGCAATAACCGTCCTGTCGCTGACAGGCATCTGTGCATCTGCCGGCGTATTCGGCCCGCTTGATTTCGGCGATTTCGGAGGCGGAGGCGACTACGGCGGAGGCGGCGGTGGTGCTGATTACGGCGGCGGTGATTACGGCGGAGGCGGCGACGGATATTATTTCGGCTTCGGTTCCGATGACGGCGAATTTTCCACAGGCTCGGCGTTTCTGATAGTTGCCGGAATAATTGTCTTCTGTGTCATCGTCAGCGCGATCGGCAAAAAGGGCAAGGGCAATACTCCCGTAACGAATGTCCCGACAGCGACTCCCGCATCGGCGCTGAAACCCATGGAAAGCTACAAGGAGCTTGACCCGAATTTCTCGTCGGCTGATATGGAAGCGAAAATCAGCAATGTATTCATACGTCTTCAGGCGGCATGGATGAAAAAAGACCTGTCCGATGTCCGCACATGCCTGACCGACGAGTTCTTTGCGCAGACCGACCGTCAGCTTGACGCATACAGAACAAAAAAGCAGACGAATGTGATCGAACGTATTGCGGTTCTCGGCGTTTCGCTCACGGGCTGGGATCAGAACGATAAAAACGACATGATAATCGCGCGTGTCAGCGCACGTATGGCTGACTATGTCACCGACGACACGACCGGAGACGTTGTGCGCGGCAGCCGTACAGCTGACCGGTTCATGGAATATGAATGGACGCTCGTCCGTACAAAGGGCAAAAAAACCGGAGTTGACGACGAAAAGAAACGCAAGAGCTGCCCGTACTGCGGCGCGCCGCTTGATATCAACCGCTCCGCGAAGTGTGAATATTGCGACAATATAGTTTCCACAAACGATTACGACTGGTGCCTGGCATCCATCAAGGGACTGTCACAGCGCACGGTTGAGAACTGAGGTGTGATCATGATTAACAATCCATCGGCACTCTGCTTCGGCGAAATACTTTTTGATGTGTTCGGCGACGACCGCTGTATCGGCGGCGCACCGTTCAATTTCGCGGCGCATTTCGCACAGCTCGGCGGCGAAGCGGTGATGGTTTCGGCTGTCGGCGATGACGAGCTCGGCAAGGAAGCGATTGAATACACACGGCGTTACGGCATTTCCGACGCTTTTGTGTCCACGGCGCACGGCGTACCCACCGCGACGGTTCGGGTGACGCTGAAAGACGGCAGTCCGTCGTATGAATTCGGCAAGGATGTCAGCTATGACCACATCCGAGTCCCCGCAATAAAAAAGACATATAACATGCTTTATTTCGGCACCCTCGCACAGCGCGCGGATGATTCCGAAACAGCGCTCGACGCACTGCTCTGCAGCCGTGCCGGAGAAGAAAACTTCTTCGACGTGAATATACGCAAGACCGGCTGCGGCGCGGAACGCATATCGGAGCTGCTTGAATATACGACAATTCTCAAATTCAGCCGTGAGGAAGCTTCCGCGCTCGGCGGCGGCGATCTCGATGCTCTTTGCCGCAGTCTTGCCGAAGCGCACAGGAACATAAAGCTGATCATTGTGACGCTTGACCGCGACGGCTCGTTTGTTTATGACACGAAAGCACGCGAATTCCATTTCTCGCGCCGCCCGCGCAGCACCGTCGTTTCCACCGTCGGCGCAGGCGACGGCTATTCCGCGAGATTCATGTATGATTACCTTCGCGGCAGACCCATTGACGAATGCATTGAAAACGCGACAAAGCTCGCCGAAAGGATATGCGGGCAGAAGGGCGCAATATAATCAGGACGGGAAGACAACAACCTTACTTCGCAAGAAGCTCGTAAGGCATACATGGAAGGGATACATGTCGGTTTTGCCCGACGGATTTGCACCGATGCATCTTCAAAGCCCTTGCCAATAGCGACGTATTGT
>ERZ827440.1501-NODE-1501-length-25127-cov-5.899011_pt1 | contig 25127 bp, 31 predicted proteins | sample MGYA00519774_ERZ827440 | MGnify/ENA primary metagenome ERZ827440 (study PRJEB31778, sample SAMEA3449302) | human gut metagenome | biome: human gut; feature: human-associated habitat; material: faeces | place: United Kingdom | collected 2010/2012 ... | reverse complement strand
TCATGCTGAAATAGGTCTTGAAAATGTTGGCGTTGTTTTAGAAGATGAAAAAGCTGATGAAATTTTAGAGAAAATAAAATAAGAGTATAGTTTTACAAAAATAGAATTTTAGATAAAAAATCTAATGATATTGTGGAAATATTGTTTTTGTGAATATTTATTCCTAACAGATTTAATTCAGTAGCTAAATCTGATTGAGAGATTTTTTTCATTTCTATATTTTTTAAGTTATCGCTAATAGCATTACTATAAAAATTATCCAAAATTCTTAAAGACATTTGATTTTATATTGTTAAATGGATAATATGACACGGTAACAATGTTAAAATTGTATAGGGTATAAAATAAAAAAAAGATTAGATTTTATTTTAATAAAGCTCTAATCAATAACTATTTTAAATTTTCTATAAAAGTATATAAATGGTAAAATTAAATTACCGTTTTTAGGAAAAAAAGACACATAATTAAAACTTATGATACAATGTTGGTGTCGAATCAAACATTGAAAGAAGGCAATAATTATGTGTCAACAAAATAATAACACAAAAAGTAAAAAAGGTAAACACTTAGAATATAGTGAAAGACAATCAATTGAAAGATGGTTTAATAGAGATAAACGTACAAAAGTTGAAATAGCGGAGCTTTTAGATAGAACAGAAAAAACAATAAAAAATGAAATAAAAAGAGGATTAGTAAAAAATTTAACGACAGAATTAATAGAAATATGGGTATATAGTGCAGATGTAGCACAACAAAAATACGAATATTATTTAAAAGCAAAAGGACCAAAATTAAAAATAGATAATGATTACGAATTAAAGGAATACATGGAGAAATCAATAAAAGAAGATAAAAAAACACCCGAAGTAATAGCAAAAAAAATAAAGAAAATGAATTTTAAAACAAAAATGTGTGCAAGAACAATAAGAAATAATATATATGTAGGATATATATGATATAAAATCAACAGATATGATTTATAATAAAGAATATAAAGATAAAAATAAAGAAAAGAGAGTATGTGAAAAAGTACCACCAGAAAAAAGCATAGATTATCGCCCAGATGAAGCAAATACAAGAGAAGCATATGGACATTGGGAAGGAGATTTAGTAATAGGAACGAAGAAAAGAGGAGCAGTATTATTTACATTGACAGAAAGAAAGACAAGAGAAGAAATAATAGTGAAAATACCAGGAAAGAAAGCGGAATATGTAGCTCAAGCATTAGATTTAATAGAAAGAAGATATAAAAAAATATTTTATACAAAATTTAAGACAATAACTTTTGATAATGGTGGAGAATTTAGGAATTGGAAGTCATTGGAAAAATCATATGATAATCGAAGAAAAACAGCAAGAACACAAGTATATTATGTACATCCATATCGTTCAGGTGAACGAGGAAACAATGAAAATGCAAACAGATTAATAAGACGATTTATTCCAAAAGGAATTGATATAACGCCAATATCAGACGAATATATACAAAAAATAGAAGATTGGATAAATAATTATCCAAGAGCTATGTTTAATTATAAAAGTACCAACGAAATCTTAAGCGAATTATGTGCATAATAAACCGGAAATTTATTATTGCCATTTGTAAAATCCATTCATAATAAAATTATATTTGACAAATGAGTAAAAAGATGATTATATTTTTATATAAATCGGTATGATTTTATGTAGGAGAGTTAATTTTTAACTCAGGGCTTTGATATTTAGAGTAATCCTGTGGGAGATTCTTATATCTGAAATGGCAAAGGAGGAAGAGTTATGAACTTCGGAACTGCTGGCAACTAATTCCGTAAATTCGGAATATAGCGGGTGTGGTTAACTTATTGCAAAATGAGTTAACCACATTTTGCAAATCTCGAGTAACATTATGTAATCTATAAAAGCTACACAAGGAGGAATAATTACATGAAGAGAGATTACACGTCAATAAGGCTTGAGGTTACTTCACATTGTAATCTGAAATGTGAGTACTGTCATAATGCTCAATATAGCAACCAGAAGGATGATCTAACAACAGCGGAAATTCTTATGTTGATAAGAAATCTTAAAGAACGTTATGACATAAAAAAGGTATTGCTCACAGGAGGAGAGCCATTAACTAAAACTGATATATGCACAATCATATATGAAATTTCAAGAATGGGCATAAAGGCAGATATGGTTACAAATGGCACTCTGATTACAGAGGAGAAACTAAAAGAATTAGAAACAGCTGGTTTAAAACGTATTCGTATTAGCATTGATGAAGTTGACACTAGGACAGATGTTAGAGGGGATTCCAACCCAAATGAACTATGGGAAAAAGCTCGCATGGTTGTAGAAAAAACTAATATTGAACTTTGTGTTCATACAGTTTGTTCGCCATACAATATTAAAAAATTGTTTGATGTCTATAAAAAAGTTTTAGAAATTGGAGCAGCAAGATGGAGAGTATTCGATTTAGGATTTCAAGGTGATTTTGTAGACAAAAAGCAAAATTTTAATCTTGAGTCATATTATTATGATTTGATTCAATCAACAAGAAAGATTTTGCAGGATTATCTTGCAAACAATCGCAAAGATGTTCTTGAGATGGAAATTAATAATATTTTTAGAACAGCTTTTTTGGACATGAGAGAAGAAGATTATATCGAATTTGATTTAACCAAAGAGCTAAACTCAAGACTTAACTTTTCACCATGTGATTATATTGCTAGTCACCAGTTATCTATTAGAAGTAATGGGATAGCTACACTTTGCCAATATTTTCACAATCCAATCTTCGATTACAAATAATCAGGGTTTGATGTTTCTAAAGCTCTGGAGAATAGAATTCCTTTTGAAGAAGACGAAATTACAATGGGAGATTTACAATATTGTAGCAAATGTAAGTATTGTATGGTATGTAATAGTGGCTGTCGTTCAAGGGCGTTATTTTTAACAGGCGATATATATGATGCTGATCCAGGAGCATGCTATTTACATCAATTGGTGCATAAGGAAATTATGAGTATGTTACCAAATTACGTTCAAAGTATTTATGAAGGCTATATTAATGCAAATGGATTAGAGCCTAAATACAATACAGAAAATTTCAAGGGATTTCTTAAGGGGAAGGGATACAATGCGTAATATAGGCTATAGGATACGGTTACCAACAGAATTAAATGAACAGAAGGAGTTCATTAGTCGTTATTCATGTTATTTTAATACTTTTGAAGTAAAGGTCAAAGATAATATTATCTGTAAATCTTGTATAAATAATATTGTTATGTTAGCAAAAAGGTATTTAATAACAGTACCATCATTTCACATAATTAAAGATGCATTATACAATCAAATATCTTTAGAAAAGAGCAAAACATTCATTAAAAATTTAAAAGAAGTAGAAAGTGATTTGTCTATTGTTTTAGTAACTCACTATCTGCCTAAAAAAGTTTATAATAGTGAGTTTTCAAAAGAAATTAATAACTCAAACTTTATATTAGCTCTTGAAAATATTGAGGTAAATGAAGATATATTAGATTATTTAGATGGTTTAAAATATACGGCTACGATTCTAGGAGCTAAAGTTTGTCTTGATATAGGTCATTTATTATTTAGTATTTATAAATGCAAAGAAAATGAAACACAGATATTAGGGAAAATTGCAAATGATACTTGGTGGAAAGAAAATGTTGTAGAGATTCATTTACATGATTTTGATTTACAAGGTTGTCATTTAAATATTGGAAAAGGTAACATTGATTTTAGATTAATAGCACCTTTCATTAATATTTTTCCTGATGTTTCTATTATCCTAGAAACAACGATAGATGACTTAAGTGTGCAAGGTATAGCAGAAGTTGAAATGTTGATAGAGGTGTTAGCTAAATATGACAATATGCGAAATTTTTGACATTGAGCAAATTGCACCTTTACATCAATTAGTGTTTGGAAAGTCATTTCCATATGAGAGCTACAATAAAAAGGTAAAAGAACATCATGTTTATCTGTATGCATATTATGAAGAAGAAAGCATTATTGGATATAGCATTGTTATTGACCAAGAAGATGAAAGGAATTTATATGCTTGGTATGGTGGACTTTTACCAGAATATCAAGGAAATGGTACTACTACTAAATTTTTTGATATTATGGTTAGGCGAGCTAGAGACTTAAATTATGGGTCAATTACACTAGCAAGTACTAATTGTAGACCTCATATGCTCAGATTAGCCATAAAGTACGGATTTGATATCTATGATATAAAAAAACGTGACTATGGTGAGGGGAATAAAATTTACTTCCGTTTTTCTGTACTACCAGATACTAAATTGACGATTAGGTTGCATGATGGAGAAAATATACTAAGACAGGTTGATGTCGAACGTATTTTAGTCTCTGCATATAAAAATAACTGTAGAGAGATAACATTTGAGGCTGTACAAGACAAAAATGATGAAGACATTATTAGGTATGCTATAAAGTACTGCAATAGCTTCATTCACAAGCCAATTCTGATTGTAAATACTGTTAGTCAAGATTTACAACAGGAAATTTCTAAATATAATAAAAAATAACAATAATTGTTAGAGTCTGTCGCAAGGAGTGATATAATAATTTATATCGCTTCTTGCTTTTTCTTTAGTTAATTGCTATAATAATTTCGGTGAAGAAAATGAAAGAAACAATTATTTATTTAATTAGACATTCTGAACAATTAAAGATGGATAGTAAATATTTATCTAGTGAAGATGAACAAATAAAAAATGAGAAGATAATATTATCAATTGAAGGTGAAAGAAAGGCTAAGGAACTTAGTGAAAGAGAAGAATTAAAGAATATAGATGTCTTATATTCAAGTAATTATGTTAGAGCTATAGCTACAGCAAAGTATATAGCAAATAAGAATAATTTAAATATAAACATTGATGAAAGATTAGGAGAAAGAAAATTACGGTGATTTAGATACACTAAAAGAATTGGGAAAGAGAAGTAAGAATGATTATACAACAGATCAATTATTAGATGAAAATTTAAAAAACAAAGATGGTGAAAGTAACTTTGAAGTAAGAAAGAGAATGACAGAAGCTATTTTAGAAATATTAAATAATCATCAAGGAGAGAAAATTGCAATTGTAAGTCATGGTGCATCAATAAAATATTATCTACAAAATTTTTGTAAGTATGATAAAGAATCGGAAGCATTAATTTATAATGGAAAAATTGTATGTCATAAAAAATTAGAATCTCCATGCATAATAAAGATTATATTAAAAAATAACATAATTGCGAAATTTGAATAATGGTTATATAAATATATGGTAGTTAATTAAGAAAATTAAAAAATGATAATAAGTATTTATTTGCATCAAAATATCAATTATAGTTACCAACAGAAGAGGAATTAGCAAGAGAAATAGAAAAACAAAAAGAAGAATTTGAAGATAAAGAGAAATAATAAATATATAAAGGATGATTTTAATAAGGGAAAACAAAATTTTTGTTGCTATATTAATATTGGATATTATATATTATGTGCTTTATGTAATTACTGAAACAAGCCACTCAAATGAGATAGATAATAATACTAAAAGTACTCAAGAGAAGTGGTGGGAAAGGCTTACTACAATTATAGTACATTTAATTTTTTGGACTATAGTTTTTTTTATTGCAGTTAAATTTTATACATTGAGTATTTTATGTAGTTTTATATATTATGCGGTTATATTTATTATATACTTAAATGCAATAATTAGAGTCATGCAAAAGAATAATGAAGGAATAACAGAAAAAGAGTTGTCTTATTTTGCAATAATACCAGGAATATTTGGGACGCTTTATTATATGAAAATTTCACAGAATATTTTATTATTTTTTGATAATATTTTTGGTTTATCTAAAGAATACTTTATGATAAAAGATTTAGTTAAAAACTTTATATTAGTTTTTTTCTTAACAATTATAATATTTTTAATATTTATTAAATTGAAAAAAATATTAAAAATAAAACATAAAGTAGACATTGATAAATTATGGGTTAATACTAAAGAAACTGTATATTACCAATATGAAAATGCAAGAGGTAAAAAAGGAATACAATTTATAAAAAATTATTTTAAGGATATACTGTTTTTATTAAAAACTATAGTTGAATGTAATATAAAGAAAAGTTTATATTATATATTAGGATGTGTTGAAATTTCTGTCAAATTAATAATTAAGTTTTTAAGGAAGTTAACTAAAAATTTTTCAATGAATGTGATTATCATTAAAACATTTAATATATTAATTATAGCTAGTTTAATAATCACTTATTATAATTTATTAATTAATTTTCCTGAAGAATATATTTTAATAGAGATTTATAGCATTATTATGACTGCCATTATAATACCTATAATATTAAACATTATATCTGAATTAAAGTATAAACAATAATTTTTTGTTTAACTTGATTTGCCAAACATAAAAAAATTATGTTAAATTAAAAACATAGTAATAGACAAAAATACCGGTGTGGGTATACATATATTTGAAACTATTGCTATAACTGATTTTGAAACGCGGATAATAATGGGGCTTTTGTGCTAGGTGTTTTTCGTAAACGTCCTTCGCTAAAGCACTACTAATATTATCAAGGTTTATACTTTGGTAATATTTTTGTTTTATAGTATGAATGGAGGAAATATATATGGAAATAGAGCGTAAATTTTTAGTAAATAATATAGATAATTTAGATTTAACTAAATATAAGAAAAAAAGCATAATTCAAGATTACTTATATTTTGATAGATTATCATGTATAAGAAAAAGAAAAATAGAATCTAATAATGAAATTAAATATACATATACAATAAAAACAGATAAAACAGGTATTAGTGTAAACGAAATTGAAAAAGAAATTGACGAAAAAACATATAATTCATTAGAAAAGAATGACAAATATATAACAATAAATAAAGATAGATATATAATACCATATAAAAATCATAAAATTGAATTAGATATATTTAAAGATAAGTATGAAGGAATAATATTTGCTGAAATTGAATTCGAAAGTGTTGAAATAGCTAATAATTTCGAGTTGCCAAAATGGTTTGGAAAAGAAATAAGCGAAAATATAACAAATGCTGAAATGGCAACAAAAGATTTGAATTCTTTTATAAAAGGAATAAAAAAAAATACAATATATAAAATTAATTCAATTAAGTTTATATGAAAAAACACAGGACTGAAGTAATTAAAACTAAAGCCCTGTGTTTAATTTTCTACAAAATTAATAAATTTCGTAGTTACGATTTGTAACAATTAGTAAAGGTCATCAAACCGTACATTACCTTGTTCAAGATCTTCTTTTAATCTATAAAACCACTTTTCTGTTACGCGTTTTAGATTATAATGATCACGGATGAAATTTTTTGGATATTTTTTCCTCATTGAGTTATCACTGGTATTAAATTCGGTTATACAACCATGAGCCGAATTACCAAGTACATATGAACCGCATGATCCTGATATGACATAGGAATTACTGCGTTTCATTTCTCTTTGTAATTCGCGGCTATTACCCTGAAAATGATAACTTCTGCTCGGTGTGTACTCTACATTGTAATAAATCATAAAAAATTCCTCCAGTAAAGTAATATAATATTTAATTTATGAGTCTTCATTATAACATAGTACAAGTATTTATGTCAATAGGGAAAAAGATGTTGACATAAAATAAAACAACAGGTATAATATGTTCATTCCAAATGAAAGGAAGTGTAGTTTAGAATGATTCGCCAATCTAAAATTGTAAGTGAACTTATGAGATTTGAGAATCAGGAACCGTATTTAGAGGCACAAAATTCTCGGATTAAAATGCAAGTAATTTCTTCTAATATAATAAAAATTGGAAGAAAAATTAAACTTTCTCCAGAGGACATTATAATTATTGTTCTTTTAGAGAAAAATGGCGAATATGTAATATCAGTTTCAAGGTATATGAAATTTGGTATTACAAGGGAGGTGTACTTCAATGTTACAAAAAAAATTTCATCTTTAAATAATATTGAAGTATTAAATCTTATATTGGCTAGTATAAAAAGCCTAGAAAATCTGAAAAAATAAGAGAAATAAGGAGCTTATATATAAGCTCCTTATTTCCCTACATTATTAATTTACGAAAATAAAAATAGTAATTTTATAAAAAAACGTTTACATAAAATGAAAGGCGTGATATAATAAAATTGTTAATCGACATTAACAGACATAATACTATCCGTGACAATTAATAGGGTAGAAAAAAAGCTAGGAGGTAAATCATTAGGAATTAATTCATACGCATATCCACCCATAATTCAAAGTTGAAAGGATAAAAATTCCATGGCAAAGAAGATTTCGAAAGAAAACGCAAAGAATGAAAAGGAGTTAGGAATTATGAGAAAAAACAGTGTTTATGGTAGTATTAATACTATTGCAAAGATGATCCGTCAGGGAGCCACAGTGGAAGACATTACCGAGAAATACAGCATTGCCGAATCCACATTGCGGAGATATCTTCGCAAGCATTTTGTAAGAAAGGATACTGTCAATCGCTATAATAGGCTTTTGAGAGAAAACGCCAAGGCAAAGCACACAAATGTTGTTGTCAAGCTCGAAGAATCGGTGACTTCTACTGAGATTGGGGAGAAAATTGCTGAAATGACTGCAATGATTGAACCAGCTAAGAATTTTCCGAACTTTTTTATTATTGATCCGATTCTGATCCAGGTTCATGAGAATCGGAAAAGTTTTGGAAAAGTTTTGGAGAAACTTACATCGGAACATTTGGATTTTGTAATCTATTCGAAGTCAAGACTGGAAAAGATGAGTGAGAGCTATAGTAAGTCTGCAGCAATGTTGGCCAAGGAAATTCTTGAAAATGAGGCAATCAAAAAGGCTGAGACGATTTTGATGCTCAGTGAATACTCGGCATTTATGGAAGGTATTGTTATTACTGATTCTGAAGCAAAGAATGGCAGTTTCCTGAGAAATTCGTATAAAGTAATCACTTTCGAAGAATTTTTGGACAATGCTCCTGAAATGAAGGAAGTAGATGAAAATAAGAAGGATTCCATTGATTATGCACGAAAGTTAACAGTACCGGTTACCCTCAACAAAATGGGTCGTATGATCTGTGATCTTCGCAACCTTCAGGAACATCTGGAGAATGTTTACGGTGTTAATAATATCGTAGATATTAAGATTACTTCTGAAAGTGGTACGGAGAGAAAAACTCCAACTGGAAAGTTAATGCTCAAGATTGGCGACACAATTAACCTGAAGGCCGTTGATGATGATGGAAGTGGTTTTATTGCCAAGCTTAGCATTATTAAGAATGATACTGCAAACAATGCAGTCGAGACATACTATGATGCTAACTACGATGAATCTGCATCCGCAGACAATCACAATTGTTGTGCAGAGACTGAATTCACCCTGTAATTTTAAACCGTGAGTCATACGTCATAAACCAATAGCTTTCTCACCCCCCGCTGGTAAGTAGGGGGTGAGTTTTTTGTTTATTTTTATTAATTATTATGATATAGTTATAGCAATAAAAAATGCTAGGAGGAAAATAAATGTTAAATATAAGAAAAGCTGAACTAAATGATGTGGACATGTTATTAGATATGAAATTAGATATAATATTAAGTAGCGAAGAAATTGCAGAATTAGATAAAAGAGAGCTAGAAAAAATAGTAAATTATTCTGAAGAAGAAATAAGAGAAAATTTAGAAGATTATAAAATAATAGAAGATGATGACAAAAATGCAATAGGAATATTTGCTCTATTTGATTACGATGACGGAAAACTATTAGATACAATATATGTAATTAACAGTAGTCGAAAAAAAGGTATAGGAACTAAAATAATAAAAAATATTATTTTAAATAACTATCAACCAATATATTTATGGGTATATAAAAGCAATAAACTTGCAGTTAAATTATATGAAAGATTAAATTTTAAAATAAAAGAAGAAACAGATACAAGATATTTTATGAAAAATGAAAATATCAAACCCGATAATAATTTAATAAAAGCAAGAGCTTTTTGTTCAGAAGTAGAAAAAATATCAAAAAAATATAATTTAGAATATTTTTTTGTAACAGAAGGTGCAAGTTCAACAAAAGTAGAAAATTGTGGTGCAGTACGAAATGCACGAAACAACCATATAGAGTGGGAAAAAGAAAATGGATATAATCCAAATGAAGATTGGAGCAAAAAAATAACAACTTTATGGTAAGTAAATACTTGTAAAAAAAAGAGAGATATTTTATAATATTTGTAGAAATTTTTAAAATAATTTAAAAAAATATATAAATATACATAAGAGGTGTGAAATATGAAAAATAAAGTGTTAGCAATGTTTTTAATATTAACAATATTATCATTAGGAGTTAAAACATATGCAACAACAATATCAGATTATCAATCACAGCAAAAACAAACGCAAGACGAAAAAGATAAAGCAAAAGAAAATTTACAATCTGTAACGGCAGAAAAAAATACTGTACAAGAACAAGTAGCATCATTAAATGAATCAATTTCTGGAGTTCAAGCAGATTTAAGTGATTTGCAAGATAAAATAGATGAATTAGATAATTCAATAGACAGTAAACAAAAAGAATTAGATGAAAAACAAAAATTACTAGAAGAAAGACTAGTAGCTTCATATATGAATGGAAGTACTACATATATGGATGCATTATTTTCAGGAGGAATATCTAATTTCATATCAAATTATGAAACAATTAAACAAATAGCAGAATATGATAATAATTTAATTGGTGAAGTAAAACAAACTAAAACATCATTAGAAAATGATAAAACAGATTTAGAAAATTCTAAAGAGCAAGTACAACAAAAGGAAACTCAATTAAAAACAGAAAAAGCAGAAAGAGAAGAAAAAGTAAAATCATTATCTGCAGAAGAGCAAGCTGCCCAAGCAGAAATTGAACAAAAAGAAAATGAACTTGCAAAAATAAATGCAGCAGTTAAAGCTGAACAAAAGAAAATTGATGAAGCAGAGAAAAAACAAAGAGCATTAGAAGCAGCCAAAGCAGCAGCAGCTAAAAATAACAATACAAATAATAACAATAATAATACAAATTCAAATACAAATAAAAACAATAATACAAATAATAATTCAAACAAAAAAAATAATAACAACAACACAAATAATGTATCACCATCAACATCAGGAAGCATGAGTTGGCCAACAAGAATAACTCACAAAGTAAACTCAGTATATGCACCAAGAGGAAGATCAGATACATCAGGTTATACAGGAACAGCTCATAAAGGACTAGATATATATGCACCAGCAGGAACACCAGTATATGCTGCAAAAGCAGGAACTGTAGTATATGTAAATTATAGTGGCTATGGAGGCGGATGGGGTCTTTATGTTGTAATATATCATGGAACAGATAGTAGTGGAAAATCAATGTATACTAGATATGCACATGCAAGTTCAATAGCTTCTGGAATATCTGTTGGAACAAAAGTAACAACAAATACAGTAATAATGTATTCTGGTAATACAGGAGCATCAGAAGGTGCCCATTTACATTTTGAAGTATGTTTAGGAAGTATGTACAGCCAAGTTAACCCAGCTCCATACTTAGGAGTAGCAAATGCAAGAGGAACATATTAAATATAAAAAAGAATGAATAAAAATCATTCTTTTTTTTATTTCGTATTAATGAGAAGATACAAGATAAAAAAACATAACTAGTAGAGTAGTGTAGAAGATATTATATTATAAAAATGTAACGACGCGCAGTTTGGGAGCCTACATCAGATAACAAAAATTATACATTGTTAATCGTAGGTAAATCTTTACTCACACCAGTCAAGTAAAAGCGACCGGTAAGGAGTGGAATTTTTATAATATAATATCTTCGGAACGGTTTAATACTATGAATAATTAATATGTGTCAACAATGTGAATTTTTCATGAATTAGCACTCATATGTTGACTTTGCTAAAAAATGGGTATATTATACATCTAGCAATAAAATAAGCTAAAAAATATATAAGAGGTGTATTAAATATGGAAACAAAACAATTTAAAGCAGAGTCAAAAAGACTATTAGATTTAATGATTAATTCAATTTATACAAACAAAGAAATTTTTTTAAGAGAGCTAATATCAAATGCAAGTGATGCAATGGATAAACTATATTATAAATCACTAACAGACAAAAATATCAATATAAATAAAGATGATTTATTCATAAAAATAACTGCAAACAAAGATAAAAATACATTAACAATACAAGATAAAGGAATTGGAATGAATGCTGAAGAGCTAGAAAATAACTTAGGAACAATAGCTCAAAGCGGCTCATTTGCTTTTAAAAATGAAAATGAGAAAAAAGAAGATGTAAATATAATTGGTCAATTTGGTGTAGGATTTTATTCTGCATTTATGGTAAGCAAAGAAGTTGAAGTTATAAGTAAACCATATGGATCAGAAAAAGCATATATTTGGAAATCAAAAGGTGCAGAAGGTTATTCAATAGAAGAAACAGAAAAAGAAGATTATGGAACAACAATAATTTTACATCTAAAAGATGATATAGAAGATGAAAAATATACAGACTTTTTAGGTGAATATAGAATAAAAGGACTAGTAAAAAAATATTCTGATTATATTAGATATCCAATAAAAATGGATGTTGAGAAAAAAGAGCTAAAAGAGGGCTCTAAAGACGAATATGAAACAAAAATAGAAACAGAAACATTAAATAGTATGGTTCCAATATGGAAAAAGAAAAAATCAGATGTAACAGATGAAGAATATAACAGTTTTTATACAACAAAATTTGGTGATTTTGAAAAGCCTGCAAAAATAATAAGAAGCAGTGTAGAAGGTTTACTAAATTATGACATGTTATTATTTATTCCACAACAATTACCATATAATTATTATACAAAAGAATATGAAAAAGGTCTTGAATTATATTCAAATGGTGTATTAATAATGGAAAAATGTAAAGATCTATTACCAGATTATTTTAGTTTTGTAAAAGGTTTAGTAGATAGTCCAGATTTATCATTAAATATATCAAGAGAAATTTTACAACAAGACAGACAATTGAAAACAATAGCAAAAAATATAGAAAAGAAGATAAAATCAGAGCTTGAAAATATGCTTAATAAAGAGCGTGATCAATATGAAAAATTCTTTAAAACATTTGGAATTCAATTAAAGTTTGGAGTTTATAATGATTTTGGAGTAAACAAAGATAAATTAAAAGATCTATTAATGTTCTATTCATCAACAGAGAAAAAATTAGTTACATTAAAAGAATATGTAATGAGAATGAAAGAAGGACAAGACAAAATATATTATGCATGTGGTGAAACTGTAGATAAAATAGATATGTTACCACAAGTTGAAGGTGTAAAAGATAAAGGTTATGAAATATTATATTTAACAGACGAAATTGATGAATTTGTTTTACAAGTATTAGTAAATTATGAGGAAAAAGAATTTGCAAATGTATCAGCAAATAATCTAGATTTAGATAGTAAAGAAGATAAAGAAAAACTAGAAAAATTAAATGAAGAATGCAAAGATATGTTTACTGCAATGCAAGAAGCAATTCCAGAAGTTTCAAAAGTATGTTTTACAAATAGACTAAAAGATCACCCAGTATGTTTAACAACAGAAGGTGCAATTTCAGTTGAAATGCAAAAAGTAATAAATGCACTACCAAACAATCAAACAATTCAAGCTAAAACATTACTAGAAATAAACGAAAATCATCCAATAGCACAAAAGTTAAAAGAATTATTTAATTCAGACAAAGAAGAGCTAAAAAAATATACAAAAGTATTATATGCACAAGCAAAATTAATAGAAGGATTAAACATAGATAATCCAACAGAAATAAGTAATTTGATTTGCGAAATGATAGCTAAATAATAGAAACTTTGAGACAGGTGGACACCTGTCTTTATTCTGTCAATGGGGACGGTTCTAATTGACACATTAGAGCCATCTGTCAATAGGGACGGTTCCAATTGACACATTAAAGCTATCTACATTAACATCCTTATTGCATTTTCAACAGCCACTTGAAAAAAATCAAAAAAATGTTATAATAGAAAGGTGTTCTAATTTGGACAAACTATGAATATAATAATATAAGTCAAGGGGGATAATATAATGGCTTATATTATAGAATCACTGAAAAAAGTGAATTTTAGAACACATAGAAAAAAAGAAAATTCAAAAAAATGGCATGAAGAAGATAAAATGTTTATATTTATAGTAATATTAACAGCAATAATAATATCAGTTGATTATGCATTAGTAATAAAATTTATAGAAATATTAAAAAATTTATAATTAGGAGATGTAACATGAATTTAGCAAGTGATTGGAATGATTATCAAATTTTAGATATGGCAAATGGTGAAAAATTAGAAAAATGGAATAATATAACTCTTGTAAGACCAGATCCACAAATAATATGGAAACAAAAGACATATCCAGAAAAATGGAAAAAGGCAGATGCAAAATATTCAAGAAGTAATACTGGTGGAGGTGCCTGGAATTATAATAAAAAATTACCTTCAGCATGGCAAGTAAAATATAAAGATCTTGTATTTAATATAAAACCTATGGGATTTAAACATACAGGACTATTTCCAGAGCAAGCTGTAAATTGGGATTGGATGATAAATAAAATCAAAAGCGCAAATAAAGAAATAAAGGTTTTAAATTTATTTGCATATACAGGTGGAGCAACAGTTGCATGTTTATCAGCTGGAGCATCAGTATGTCATGTTGATAGTTCAAAAGGTATGGTTTCATGGGCAAAAGAAAATGTTACATCTTCGGGATTACAAGATAGAAAAGTGAGATATATTGTAGATGATGTTGTTAAATTTGTAAATCGTGAAATAAGAAGAGGTAATAAATATGATGCAATAATAATGGATCCACCATCATATGGAAGAGGAACAAATGGTGAGGTTTGGAAATTCGAAGACAACATATATGATTTAGTAGAGCTATGCTCTAAAGTACTAACAGATAAACCATTATTTTTCCTAATTAATTCATATACAACAGGAATATCAAGTATGGTATTAGAAAATATTTTAAAATTAAATATACATGCAAAAGGAAAGTTTTCAAATGGAGAAATAGGAATTCCAATGCAAAATTCAAATTTAGTTTTACCATGCGGAATTTATGGAAGATGGGAATCATAAAAATTAGGTGATAGATATGTAAAAATATCTATCATTATTAATGAGAAATGGAGTAAAAAAATGCAAAATTTAAATGTATTATATGAAGATAATCATATTATAGTTGTAGAAAAGCCTGTAAATATACCATCGCAAGCTGATAAAACAGGTGATATAGATATGCTTACAATAATAAAACAATATATAAAAGAAAAGTACAATAAACCCGGAAATGTGTATTTAGGATTGGTTCACAGGTTAGATAGACCAGTAGGTGGTGTAATGGTGTTTGCAAAAACATCAAAAGCAGCATCAAGATTAAGCGAAGAGGTTCGTTTAAAACAGTTTGAAAAAAAATACTTAGTTATAGCAAATGGAAAATTTGAAAAAGATAAGGGAGAGCTTGAAGATTACTTATTAAAAAATCAAGCAAAAAATATGAGTAAAGTGGTAAAAGAAGGAACAAAAAATTCTAAACTTGCAAAATTGGATTATGAAGTAATAAAATATGATCCAGATTTAAACTTATCTGTAGTAAAAATAAATTTACATACTGGAAGACATCATCAAATAAGAGTACAATTATCAAGTAGAAATCATAGCATATATGGTGATCAAAAATATGGCGGAAGAGGCCACGGAAAGCAAATATGTTTATGGGCATATAGTTTAAAAATAATACATCCAATAACAAAACAAGAAATGAAATTCGAACTATATCCACAAAAAATAGGTTCATGGAAAATATTAGAAGATTGTATATAAAAATATTATACGAAACAGCCAAAATTATATATGAAATTTAATTTTAAATTTTATATATAATTTTTTTTGTTGTTTATATACAAAATGATAATACAAATTATTTTTGGTATATTATTGCATCAAGGAAGAGGTGAGAGCCTATGATAGATAAAATTTGTGACAAATTAATGAAAAGAATAAGAGCAAAAATGCCAGAAGTAGATGACGAAAGAGCTGAAGTAATAAAGTATGGATTGGAGCTTATTATTGGGGAATTGCCTAAAATGTTTCTATTATTTATAATAGCGGGATTACTGGGAATCTTTAAATATGCACTAATTTCATTTGTAATAATATTACCATATAAATTAGTTTCTGGAGGGGTACATTTAAAAACACATATTGGTTGTATTTTAGGAACTTCATTATTATATTGTGGCAATGTTATTATAAGTAAATGTATTATTCTTCCAGACTTTAAAAGTCAATTAATTTTTTCAATAATAGTACTAACATTTGCAATAATAATGATATCATTATATGCTCCAGCAGATACTGAAAATGTACCAATATTAAGAAAAAAGGAAAGAGCAAAGAAAAAAGTGGTATCATATATTATAGCTATAGCTATGATAATAATATCATTTTTTATAAAAGATAAAGTAATAAGTAATATGTTCATAGTAGGGCTATTATTACAAAGCGTTATGATTAGCAAATTAACATATAGCATATTCAAAGTTAAATTTGGATATTTAGAATATATAAAAACTCAAAAAAATGCTACATAGCATTTTTACATAAAAGTTATAAGAGGAGGGATTTTTATGATAGAAAAAATCGCAAAAATGGCAGAAAATTGTGCTGAAAGATCTGCAAATAGCTCTTGTGTACTTGCTGTAATACTTCATCAACCTAAAATGCCAAAATCTTTAGTAAAAAAAGATGAAGAATAAAGCTAAAAAATAAAAAGAGGAAATTATTTTCCTCTTTTTATTTTTAATTATAGAATACTGATAGTTCCTGTTTAAATTTATGATTTTTTATAGTTGTAAAAAGGTCAATGTTTGTATTTTTAGCTAAAATAGAGTGAACTTTCCATAAACCAATGCCGGAATTGTTTGCTTTTGTTGAATATCCTTTTTCAAATATTCGAGTTGTAGAAATATTGTTATCAGAACAACTATTTTCGATAATAAATAATTGTTTTTTAGTATCTGATTTAAATATAATTTCAATTAGTTTTTCATCAGTTTCTTTTGCAGCTTCAATTGCATTATCTAATAATATACCAAGAATTCTAGTAAATTCATAGATGTTAAAATTTATAGCACTCAAATCGGTAAAAATTTCAAAATTCATAGTTATTCCATACTCTAGTGCTTGATAATATTTATTATTAAGTAGGCTATAAATAGAAGGGTTATTAATTGTTTGGGGATTTAATAAATTCAAGTTATTATTTAATTTACATTCTTTCAAAAGACTTTGATAATAATTATTTAGTCCTTCCATATCATTTAAATCTATATAACCACCAATTACTTGGATAATATTATTAAAATCGTGTTTAAAACATCTAATATTATCATGTAAAATAGATAAAGTTTTATTATATATTTTTTCAGTTTCTAAATCCTTTGTTGTTTGCTCTAATTTGTTAGTTCTCAATATGCTATACATGCTAATTATAAAATATATTACTAAACTAAGTATTGTTATTACTTTAACAATAGTTGGAAAGTTAAAGTGATAAATTGAAATAATATATGAATTAATAAATATAACAATAATACCTAATATTAAATTAATAATTACAGTCGATTTTAAAGATGGTTGTAAATATTCAAGTATTATTTTTCGTTTATTTATTATGGTACATATTATATAAAAAATTATGTAAATTAAAGCAGATGTTATTATGTGGTAAAATGGTATTGTAATCATATCAATATAATTTATTTTCAATAATTCATTTAAAATGATTTGTGTTAATACAACAGAAACAAAAATAGATATATATGTACTAATTATAGCAATAAATGAATTTCTAATACTTTGTTTAAACAGAAAATACATAAATATAAAAAATGATGCTAAATTAATTAAATACGAGAATGGATTTTTTATAAAAAAGTTAGTTATTATTGCTATAAAAGAAGCTAGTAAAATATAAAGATTAATTATTTTTTTTGATGCTTTAATTCCTAGAATATTGGTAAAAAATTTTTCATAAAGAAAGCTTTCTACAAAAGCAAATACACATATCAAGATATTATTTATTACCGTGCTAGGTACCATAAGTATTTGTATAAGATTCATGTTTCAATACCTCCAAAAAATTTTTTTTATAAACTTGACCAATATAACATTGCTTAGTATTGGTTTTATCAAAGTGTATGATATTATTATCAATGTTTTTTATATTATTAACATTAACAATATAAGATTTATGGCATCGTATAAAATTAGTAGGTAATTCAGATTGAATTTTACTAAATGAAGAATACATACTATAATCTTCTAAATCGGTTCTAAATATTAATTTCATATTATCTTTTTCAATATAAAATATTGAATTGGAGTTTATTAAGTTTCCATTTTTTAGTTTTATAAATGATTTTTTTAATGGATCAAAGCCAACATCATTAAATAGCCTTAAAATGGTTGTTTCAAGATTACTTAACGATATAGGTTTAGGTAAATAGTCAAAGGTTTTGCATTTATAAGCTAAAAGTAAATATTCTAAATGAGCAGTTTCAAAAATAATATAGATCTTCTTATTTATTTTTCTTATTTTTTCTGCTAAATCTAAACCAGAAATAGTATCATGTAAATCAATATCTAGTATTACTACATCGACAATATTATTTTTTACATAATTTAAAGTTTCATTGGCGTTTGTACTAGCAAATGAAATTTGCCCACTTAAATCATTATTAGTAAAAACAAGCTCTAACATTTTTGAAAATCTATCTAATGCATTTTTATTATCATCACACAATACAAAATTTAACATATTCTCCTCCAAAATAAATATATATAGTATAAGTAATATTAATAAAGTGCAAATATAAAATTGCAAAATAATTTAAGAACGCATTCTTATAATATACTTAAAAAGTGAATTTGTAAATATAAAAGGAGGTAGTTTATGAAAAAAAAATCAATTTTTGTAAGTGCTGTATCTATTACAGCTATGCTGAGTACATTGATTTTTTGTACAATTGAAAGCAATACTTTCAAACCAAAAGAAACGTCTGCTGTTGTAACAGAAGATATTTCTAATTTAAGTAATAAAAAAATTTGTTGGGGAATTAAAAGAGCTAACAATCACGAGCAACCAGAAGTTGGAAAGGAAAATAAAAGAATAATAGATAAATATAATGGAATGTGTTTAGGCAATTCAGAAAAAAAATACTTATATTTGACATTTGATGCTGGGTATGAAGCAGGATATACCGAAAAAATCATAGAGGTATTAAAGGAAAACGATGTAAAGGGAACATTTTTTATAACAGGACATTATTTAAATACACAGCCAGAAATAGTTCAAAAAATGATCGAAAATGGTAATACAGTAGGTAATCATACTGTTAATCATAAAAGTATGCCTGAAATAGATTTAAATAAAATTAAAGATGAAGTTATGAATTTACACACTGCGGTATACGAAAAATTTGGGTATGAAATGAAATATATTAGACCACCAAAAGGTGAGTGTAGTGAAAGAACAATAAGTTATACAAATTCATTGGGGTACACTACAGTTATGTGGTCTTTAGCATATGATGACTGGGATGAAAATAAACAAGGAAGAGAATCGTATGGAAAAGAAAAGGTATTAAATAATCTTCACAATGGAGCAATTATATTATTACATTCTAATTCAAAAGATAATGCTAATATATTAGATGAAGTAATAAAAAAGGCAAAAGAAATGGGATATGAATTTAAGTCATTAGATGAATTTGAAAGATAGTATTATAAAGTCGGTATGAAAGGAGTTTATTAGGATGAAAAAATATAAATTAAATAGGCTAAATAAAATATTGGAAATGCCGTCTGAAATAACATCACAAATACCAAGAGTAACAAACTTGGGTTTTAAAAAAATGATGATAGAAAATTACAAGAATATATTAGAATATCAGGACTTTTTTATAAGAATAAATACAAGTATAGGTATTATCAATATAAATGGATTGGAAATGAAAATGGAAGAAATGACTAAAGATGATATTGTAATTGAAGGGGAAATTGATAGTGTAGATTTTGAAAAAATAGAAGAGTAAGAGGAGGTACATATTTTGTATTTGCAAAAAATTCAAAGCGCAATTATAGGGTATGTAAATATAATTGTTGAAGGATATTATATTGAAAAATTTATAAATGTTTGTAGAAAGAAGCGGAATATATTTAGAAAATTTAAAACGTGAAAAGTCTACAATAATAAAAGCAAGTGTACCGGTTAAAGAATTCAAAAATGTTGTTAAAATTGCAAAAGAATGTAAATGTAAAATTAAAATAAAAAGCAAGAAGGGTATTCCGTTTATTTTAAATAGATATAGAAAAAGGAAAGCTTTTGTAATTTCTTTGTTATTAGTATTATTTTCACTTGTTATACTATCTGGTTTTATTTGGAATATTGAAATTACTGGAAATGAAACAGTTTCAGAAGAAGAAATACTTAGTATTGTTAAAAATGAGGGATTAGAAAAAGGAAAGTTAAAAAGTAAGATTGATCCTAAGAAAATTGTTGAAAAAATAAGACTTGATAGAGCAGATATATCCTGGGTGGGAATAAAAATATCAGGGACAAATGTAACAATAGAAATTGTAGAAGCTGATATGGCACCAAAAGTTATAGATAAAAATGATTATTGCAATATTATAGCCACAAAGGATGCAATGATAGTAAGTGCAAATGCACAAAATGGCACTTTGCAGGTAAAAGAAGGAGATGTAGTAAAACAAGGATCGGTGCTTATTGCAGGTTGGTTAGAGGGAAAATATACAGGAGTACGTTATGTGCACGCTACAGGTCAAGTAATGGCGAAAGTTTGGTATTCAAAGAAAGAAAAAATATATTATAGGCAAAATGAACGAAAACAAACGGGAAATGTAGAAAAAAAGTATTCTTTGAATATTAATAATTTTCCAATAAATTTCTATAAAAAGCTTTCAAAATTTGAAATTTATGATACAATAAATACGGAAAAAAAATTAAAAATATCTTCAAATTTTTATTTGCCATTTGAATTAGTCATAAAAGAAAACCATGAAGTAATAGATGAGGAAAAAATATATACAAAAGATGAAGCAAAACAATTAGGAGTAGATAGTATATCAAAAGAGCTAAAATCGCAAATAAAGGATGAAAAAGATATTGTTAATGAATATATTAATACCAATGAGAGTGAAGAATATATAGAGGTAGAAGTTATATATGAAGTGCTTGAAAATATTGGAACCGAAGAAAAAATTGCATTATGAAAGGATGAGGAGAATGGAAGAAAAAAGCCTTAAGGTTTATGATACAGAAAAAACATTTTTTTCAAAAATAACAAACACTTTAAATAAAATATTATCTCCAAGTAAGATAGGACTAAATGGAGTACTTATTTCAATAAAAAGAAATAACACATTAAAGAACTATGAAAGCTATGTTGAAAATGAAAAAAACAGTGATAGAAAAGGAATATTTTTAAAAAAATATGAAGAAGCTTATTCTTTATATTTAGAGGCAATTGATAAAAACATTATAGAATCAATTTATAAAAAAGTAAAAAATAATACTGCTTCTGAGTTCGAAAAAAATGCTTTATCAAATTACTATATGGTTATTCATGTAAAAGATAATGATTATACTGAATATAAATATAGAAAACAAAAATTTTTATTAGAACTTGACAATGAAACAGTAGAAATAAATGGAAAGGCAAAATTAATAAAAAGATACAATAATTTTTATTGTGATAAAATGGAAACATTGTATAAAAATATTATTAAGCAGTATTCAATACGTTTGGCAGAAAATTTAACAGAAAAGGAAAAAGATGAATTTTATGAAAAAATATTCTCAACATTAGATGAATATATTACGAATATACTACCTAAAAAAATAGAAAAAGAGCCAACAAAAGAAATTTATTTAGAAATAAAGGAAGAATATGATAACTATAAACAATATTCTAATAATAGATTAGACCAAAACGAAATTATAGAAAAAAATATGTTATTATTAGGTATGAGTAGAAGATTATTTACACATAGTTTGCCATTAACCGTTGCAGAGCAGTGTTATATGAAATTAATAAAAAATACTAGAGAATTAATTGTTGATACAAGGGTTTTGAAAAAAAGAGAAAAAGCATATAAACTATTGTTAACATTAATAGACGAATTTAATCTAAAGGTATTGTCAACAAAAGTATATTGGGATAATATGGAAGACAAAAAGGAATTTAGAGAATTTTGGAAAAAATATCAGGAAATAGATAAAATTAAAGATAAGAATGAAAAAGAAAAACAAAAGGAAATACTATTTATTAGGTGTGAATTAAGTAAAGTATTAAAAAATGAGAATAAATATTGTAAAATTATAGCGTTTTATAAATCAAAGCTGGTAGACTTCGGAATTATGAGGAGCTTACCTGCAAAATGTACTACTTTAGAAAAAGATGTATATATTAAAGAATTAACAAAAAATAAAAAAAGTAAGTCAAAAGCAAAGGTGAAGAAAAAATAATGGAAAAAATAGCAGAAATTAATTATTACGAAACTGAAGAAAATAAAAAATATGAAGATTTAATAAATCAAGTATTAACTACGTGTTTTAAGGAAGAAAAAATGGACAAGCTTGGGTTATATGTTAGTATAACCTTGACTTGTCCATCATATATAAAGAAAATAAATAATGAGTATAGAAATATTGATAAAGAAACTGATGTATTATCTTTTCCAATGTTTGAAAAAAATGAAATAGATGAATTAATAGAAAATCAAAACAATGTAGTTGAAGACGTTTTAGGTGATATAATAATTTCAGTTGACAGAGTTAAGGAACAAGCTATAGAATATGGTCATAGTTTCGAAAGAGAATTAGCATATATGGTAGTTCACGGATTTTATCACTTAATGGGATACGACCATATGAATGATGACGAAAAATCTGTTATGAGAGCAAAAGAAGAAAATATATTAAGTAAATTAAAAATAACTAGATAGTAGGTGTAATAATGGACAAAGAATTTAAATCAGGTTTTGTATCAATGATGGGAAGAACTAATGTTGGAAAATCAAGTATAATGAATGCTCTTGTTAACGAAAAAGTTGCAGCAATTGCAAATAAACCGCAAACAACAAGAAATGCAATAAGAGCAATTGTAAATAGACCCAATTCTCAAATTATATTTATTGATACTCCAGGAATTCATAAACCAAAATCAAAACTTGGAAACACAATGGTTGAAACTGCTTTTGGAGTAGCAAATGATGTTGATGTAATTTTATTTGTAATAGATGCAACTTCAACATCAATTGGTAAAGGTGATAGAATAATTTTAGATAAAATAAAAGAATCTAAAAAGAAAACTATATTAATTATAAATAAAATTGATTTAGTAAAAAGAGAAGATATAGCAAAATTAATTGAATTATATAAAGATGAGTATAATTTTGAAGCTGTAATTCCAGTATCAGTTGTAAAGCAAACTAATTTAGATGCAATATTAGATGAAATAGAAAAGCATCTTAAGGTGGGTCCTGCATATTATGATATAGAGGAGTATACTGATCAAACAATGAGACAACTTGTTGAAGAAACAATAAGAGAAAAGGCTTTGCGCTTGTTGAATGATGAGGTCCCTCATGGTATATATGTCGAAACAGAAAAAATGAAGGAAAGAACTACAAAAACAGGAGAGCCAATATATGATGTTGAAGCCACAATATATTGCTTAAAAAAATCCCATAAAGGAATAATAATAGGAAAAGATGGAAATATGTTAAAAAGAATTGCATCTTATGCAAGAACAGATTTAGAAAAAATGCTTGATATAAAAATAAATTTAAAAGTTTGGGTAAAAGTCAAAGAAGATTGGCTTAACAATGATACTTTAGTAAAAAAATTCAAATTACAATAATGTGGTGAATAAAAAAGTTTTTTTAGCAAAAGATATGGATATATAAATTAGCATTAATTTAGAATATCAGATTAGGAGATGATTCATATGATAAAACAAATGGCATGGAATACTTTTAAAAATACTGGTGATATTAATACATTTATGGAATTGATTGAACTAGAAAATATAGAAAAAAATTTAAATAAAGAAACAGACTACAAGGTGAATGAATATGGGGAGCTTGAAAGCAAAGGGAATAATACTACAAGAAAATAATATGGGCGATTTTGATAAAATGGTAACTTTGTTAACCCCAGCAGGAAAAATTGGCTGTGCAGCCAAAGGGGCAAGACGTAATAATAGTGCCCTTATGGCTGGCACACAATATTTGTGTTTTGGAGATTATATGTTATATAAAAGTGCTCATTCATACAGAATAAATTCGTGCGAAACAATTGAGGTTTTTTATAATATAAGAACAGATTTAGACAAACTTAAATATGCAGCACATATTACAAAAATTGTTAATGATGTTACAGACGAAAATCAAAACACATATAGAATTTTACAATTATTATTAAATACATTATATGTTATATCAGAAACAGATAAAAATTTAGACTTAGTTTTATCTGTTTTTAGGTTGCGATTATTATGCATAATGGGATTCAAACCAATTGTAAATAAATGTAGTGTATGTGGACAAAATGATAAAATACGATTTTTTAGTATACAAGATAATTGTGTAAAATGTGAAAGTTGTGGAAGAGCAGACAAATCTGCAATAACAATGAATATAACAACATATGATACAATTAGATATATTTCATCAGTCGAAGCAAAAAAAATTTTTTCATTTGATATACCAGAAGAATCAATAAAAGAGCTAGATTTAATTACAAAAATTTACCTAAATGAAAAATTAGAAAAAGAATATAAATTAGAAGATTTATGGTAATACATAAATTGCGGGACGGTGTAAAAATTCAGCTGAATTTTTACACCGTCCCAAAGTTTTATGAAGTTTA
>ERZ827440.1497-NODE-1497-length-25165-cov-3.601673_pt1 | contig 25165 bp, 19 predicted proteins | sample MGYA00519774_ERZ827440 | MGnify/ENA primary metagenome ERZ827440 (study PRJEB31778, sample SAMEA3449302) | human gut metagenome | biome: human gut; feature: human-associated habitat; material: faeces | place: United Kingdom | collected 2010/2012 ... | reverse complement strand
TCAAGCGTTGTAACGACTTTGGCGCAGGCGGTGTTTCGGTTGCCGTGGGTGAGCTTGCAGACGGGCTTGAAATCGACCTTAATGCGGTTCCCAAAAAGTATGAAGGACTTGACGGAACGGAGCTTGCTATAAGTGAATCCCAGGAGAGAATGGCTGTTGTTGTAGAGGAAAAGGATAAGGACAAATTCTTTGAGCTTGCAAAGAGCGAGAACCTCGAGGCAACGGTTGTTGCCGCTGTAACAGACAAAAATCGCCTGACAATGACATGGAACGGCAACAAAATTGTAGACCTGTCAAGGGAGTTTTTGAATTCTAACGGTGCCGAAAAGCACATTAATATTAAAATATCTAAGCCTCTTCCTTTTGAAAAGAAGAAAGAAAACACAGGGTTTGCCGACCGCATAAAGGCTTTGGCGGGGGATCTTAATATTTGCTCAAAGAGAGGGCTTTCGGAACGCTTTGATTCCACGATAGGCTCGGGAACGGTTGTAATGCCCTTCGGCGGAAAGCATCAGCTTACTCCGACGCAGTTCATGGCGGCAAAAATCCCTGTTTTGGGCAAGGAAACAAAAACCTGTTCTGTTATGGCATACGGCTATAATCCGTTTATTTCGGAGAAAAGCCCTTATCATGGAGCGTATCTTGCGGTAATCGAATCCGTTGCAAAGCTTGCCGCATCCGGTGCACCTCTGGATGATTGCTATCTTACATTCCAGGAATACTTTGAAAAACCCGGCACCTCTCCTGAGCGTTGGGGAAAGCCCATGGCGGCACTTCTCGGCGCAATGAGGGCGCAGATTGACCTGGGCTTTGCCGCAATAGGCGGTAAGGATTCCATGAGCGGAAGCTTTGAAAGCATTGATGTTCCGCCTACACTCGTTTCTTTTGCCATAACGGTGGGTGATACCGAAAAAATCATATCTCCCGAGTTCAAAAAGGCAAATTCCGATGTTTTGCTGTTAAAGCCCGAATACGGTGAAAACGGCATACCGAAGCCTGAAAGCTTCAAGGCTCTTTGCAAAAAGGTTTGCGAGCTTATTTCGGACGGTCATGTGCTTTCGTGCTTTACTCCTACCTACGGCGGAGTTGCCGAGGCTGTTATGAAGATGAGCTTCGGAAATAAAATCGGCTTTGAATTCAGCGGCGATGCTGATATTTTCTCTTACGCATACGGCTCGTTTGTCGTTGAAACAGACGGTACGGTAAGCGGAGAAAAACTCGGAAGAACCGTATCCGAGCCGACTATAGCATACGCTTCGGAAAAGGTTAGCATAGATGAGCTTTCAAAAATTTACGAAGGCAAGCTTGAGCCTGTTTTTCCGCTTAATGTAAAATCGGATATTCAGCCGATTAGGATGGATAGCTTCAAATGTTCGGAAAAATTCTCCGCAAAGACCAAAATCGCAAAGCCGAGAGTGGTAATACCGGTATTTCCCGGCACAAATTGCGAGTATGACAGTGCAAGGCAGTTTGAAAAAGCAGGTGCAAAGGCAGAAATCGTTGTAATAAACAATCTTACACCGGCGGGTATTTCGGAATCCGTTGAGAAATTTGCGGAGCTTGTGGACAATTCGCAGATCATATTTATCCCGGGAGGCTTTTCCGGCGGTGACGAACCCGAGGGCTCGGGCAAGTTTATAACCGCATTTTTCAGAAATCCCATGATTTCCGAAAAGGTTAACAAGCTTCTTTCCTGCCGTGACGGTCTTATGGCAGGAATATGCAACGGCTTCCAGGCTCTTATTAAGCTCGGACTTGTTCCCTACGGTGAAATAAGAGATGCGAAGCCCGATTCTCCTACCCTTACATTTAATACTATTGCAAGGCATCAATCAAAGCTTGTAAGGACTAAAGTGGTTTCAAACAAATCACCCTGGCTTTCGTTCGTTTCTCCGGGCGATGTTTATACCGTTCCGATTTCTCACGGTGAGGGTAGATTTGTGTGCAGTCCCGAGCTTATGGAAAATTTGGTTCAAAACGGTCAGATTTTAACCCGTTATGTTGACCTTGACGGCAACCCGACCTATGATATTTCGTATAATCCCAACGGCTCCTTTGAAGCGGTTGAGGGCATTATGTCGCCTGACGGCAGAATTATAGGTAAAATGGGACATTCCGAGAGAATAGGAGATAATCTCTACAAGAATGTTGAGGGCAATTTTGATATGCAGCTGTTCAGGTCTGCGGTTGAATATTTCAAATAAGGCTTTTTAGTTACATTTGCGTTACATCCGTTGACAAACATCTCAAAAACATATATTATTATAAGAGATTATTTTGCGAAAAGAGGCTTATAATAATGAAATATAAAGAGATTATTGCGATAGGAGCGGTGGCTGCGCTTGTGCTCACAGGTTGCGGTTCGAGCAAAACCACATCCGGCAGCGAGTTGCTTGCACAAGGGAAATATTCTGCGGCGGCGGACGCTTTTTCGGAGGAAATCAAGTCTGACCCGAAAAAGGTTTCGCTGTATATAGGTCTTGCCGATGCATATATCGGTGAGGGCGAATATGAAGCCGCTGTCGATAACCTTTCCGAGGGCTACAATGCAACAAAATCCGACGAGCTTACGGATAAGATGATAAAGATTACCGATGACCTTTATAAAATTGCGGCAAGTAAGGAAGATTATCAGACGGTTCTTTATTGCTGTGAGGCGGTTTTGGAATGTAAGGATGACGAGCCTTCTATTTATGAAACCAAGGCAATGTGCTATTTGCATATGGATCAGGTTGATAAGGCAATCAAAACGGTTTCCGAAGGCGAGGAAAAGACGGGTAGTAAGGACATTTCAGAAAATGTTTCGTCATATCTTTATACGCTCGGAAGCAAGGCATATACGAGCGGCGAAAAAGCTTCTGCAAAGGAGTATTACGAAAAGGTTCTGGAGCTTGATCCCGAAAACGAGGATGCTGCCAACATGATAAAGGCTATAGGTGATACTGCCGAAGAAGCACCAAAGAAGGAAGAACAGAAGGAAGAGAAAGAAGAAGAGCAAAAGGAAGAACAGAAGAGCGAAACTTCCAAAGCTCCTTCTCAGACAAGCCCTTCGGCTCCGACGCAGAATACACAGCAGCAGACAAAGCCTGCGTCCCCTGCGCCTCAGACGGCTCAGCCTGCGCCTCAGACGGCACAGCCTGCACCTCAAAAAGCAAATTACACCGTTCAGATCGGTGCTTATTCAGAAAAGCAGAACGCCGAAAACAAGGTTGCAAAAGCAAATGCGGCAGGCTTTTCCGCTAGCATAAGTGCATCGGGAGGATTATATCATGTGACTATAGGCACATATTCCACCGAAGCCGAAGCAAACAATGTCGCATCCAAGGCTCAGGCGGCGGGATTTAATGTAATTGTATTGACAGATTAAACAAAATGATGTATAATATATGCGTATAGGCGGTGTTTTTTGAAAAAAATCAACTTTTTTTCAAAAAACACTTGCAAAATAGATTAAAATCTGTTATTATAGAATAATCGGAGTTGTATGTTTAGGAGGTGTAATATAGATGGCTAAATGTGATGTATGCGGCAAGGGTCTGTCGTTTGGTATTAAGGTTTCTCATTCTCACAGAAGATCCAACAGAACTTGGGCTCCCAATGTAAGAAAAATTCGCGTAATCGAGAACGGTGCGGTTAAAACAAAGCATGTTTGCACAAGATGTATTCGTTCCGGTAAAATCACCCGCGCAATATAACCTTGGGGATATATGTACTCAAATTACGGGCAACAAATAAGGTCGTATTTCGGTTAAGCACCGTAAATACGGCTTTTTTACTAACTTCGGGAAGGTGAGATTATGGCTCAAAAAGCCGAAAAAGGCTCATTATTAAAATTTTTACTTATTGCAATAATTGTGTCGGTGATTGCATTGGCTGTTTTGTTCAACACTTTTTACACAGCACCAAATCCTGCAACCCATGCGGATATTGACCTTTCTTCGCAAAAGGAAACACCTATAGAATCCGAAGAAAAACAGCACGAGGAACAGCCTGCCGACAGCGATATGCTTAAATCTTTGTCGGATGCCAAAAATGAAATGGACATTGCGTGGAAAAATGCCGAAGAATGGATTGACGAAAACGGCGTAGAAGGCGATTCTGCCATGCTCGAGAATTATCGGAATGAGTATGAAAGCCTGTGCCGTGAGGCGGAAAATCCATCGGGATACACATTGCGGCAGGCAGGGGAAACCGTAATGAATATTAATGAGTTTATCGACAATCTTAACGATTGGATAGAAATGGAAAGATAACATGTATCTTAAAAAACTGGAGATGCAAGGGTTTAAGTCGTTTCCCGATAAGGTAAGGCTGGATTTCACTCCCGGGCTTACGGCGATTGTCGGGCCTAACGGGAGCGGAAAGAGCAACATTACCGATGCGGTCAGATGGGTACTGGGCGAGCAAAGCGCAAAAATGCTCAGAGGTGCCAAAATGGAGGATGTTATTTTCAGCGGCACCGATGCGAGAAAGCCTCTCGGATTTGCGGAGGTCTCGGTAACATTTGACAATTCGGACAAACGGCTTAATATTGAGTATGACGAAGTTACCGTTACAAGACGGGTTTACCGTTCGGGTGACGGAGAATATTTTATAAACCGTGCCTCGGTAAGGCTTAGGGATGTTCATGAGCTGTTTATGGACACAGGCCTTGGAAGGGACGGTTATTCGCTTATCGGTCAAGGTAAAATTGATGAGATTTTAAGTAATAAATCGGAGGACAGACGCCGTGTTTTTGAAGAAGCGGCAGGTATCTCAAAGTATAAATACAGAAAAATCGAAGCGCAGAGAAAGCTTGACGGCACAACGGCAAATCTTGAAAGAATAAGCGATATTGTGTCCGAGCTTGAAGACAGGCTTACGCCGCTTAAGAGACAATCGGAAAAGGCGAAAAAGTTTTTGGAGCTTTCAGAAAGGCTAAAAACTCTTGAAGCCACGGTTTCCGTAATGAACATAGATTTGTTGAAGCATTCCTCGGGCGAGCTTGATGTTAGCCTAAGAGGGCTTAATCAGAGCGCAAAGGACTGCGCAGATGCGCTTGATACTTTGGAAAAAGAAATCGGAAGCCTTTACGAATCCATAGGAACAACCGAGGCTGAAATAGCCGGCGTCCGTGAGGATATAACCTCGTTTGAAGGCAGTATAAATCTGCATTTGAACGAAATTGGGATGAATAAGTCAACTATAGAAGAAAATAAGAATGAAATCTTGCAGCTTGAAGCAGATATTGCTTTATCCGAAAATGATGCTGAAGGCAAGCTTTTGGAAATAGACAGCAAGGAAAAAGAGGTAGAAAAGCTTGAAAATGAGGTAAATACGCTGAAAGAAGCTCTTTTGGAGCTTGAGAACAGCCATTCAAAGTGCCGTGAAAACTGCGAAGCGGCTTTGGAGAGGCTTAATAATGCAAATGAAAATCTTGCGGCTTCCACTGCCGAAGCCTCTGAAATTCGTGCGGCGCTTTCGGGTGCGGATGCACTTCGTGAAAGCTATAAGGCACAGCTTGTTGATGCTGAAAACAACGCCTCCGAGGCTGAGGAAAAGCTGGAGTTTTTGAGAAAATCCGCTGAAGAAATAAGAGCCCGGGCAAATACCGCAGAGGGCAAAAAGCGTGACCTCTTGAGAGAAAAGGACAAAATTAAAGCAGAAATTCTTGTTTTGGAGAAAAAGTACGGTTCGGACGGGCAGATGCTTTCGGATAAAGAGTCGCTTTTAAATATGAAGCGTGACAGAATAAGAATGCTGACAGAGCTTGAAAATGAATATGAAGGCTATCACAAGGGCGTAAAGTCTGTAATGCAGGCGGTTTCCTCCGAGCTTAAAAATGCGGATATTCGCGCGCCTCTTTCGAGGCTTATTACTATTGAAAACGATTACACCACTGCGATTGAAGCGGCTTTGGGCGGTGCTCTCCAGAATATTGTGACGGGAAGCGAAGAGGACGCCAAGGCGGCGATTTCGTACCTGAAAAATACAAGGGGCGGCAGGGTGACATTTTTGCCGCTTACATCTGTTCGTGCAAGGAAATTTGACGAAAAATTAAGCGGATTTGACGGATTTATCGGTCTTGCATCGGAGCTTTGCGGCTTTGACGAGGAGTATAGAGGTATTATTTCAAGTCTTTTGGGTTCTGTTGCCGTGACGGATAACATTGCAAATGCCGTAAATATGGCAAAAAAGTGCTCGTATCGCTTCAAAATAGTAACCTTAGACGGTGAAATTATTTCGCCGGGAGGCTCGATTACAGGCGGTAATTCCGGTAAATCAAATGGAATTCTGACTCGTGCCGGAGATAAAAACAGGCTTACCGAGGAGTGCGAAAAGCTTTCTGAGGCTGTTAACAAGCTTAAGGAAAAGAATAAGTCCACGGCAGAAGAGCTGTCGGATAAAAACGAACAGCTATCCGATGTTGAGGCAAGAATATCAGAAGCGGATGCCGAAATTCTGTCTTTGGCAGGCGAGGATAACAGATTGTGTTTTGAAATAAGCCGTGAAACCAAGGAAAAAGAGAAAAATATTGAGCTTGCGTCAAGGTCAAGCGAAAGAATTTCGGATATAGAAACACAGACGAAGGACAAAAGAAACAGGCTATCGGAGCTTTCCGAACAAAACAGAAAGTTCGGTGAGGATTGCGAAGAGCTTAAAAATCTGTATGAAAAAGCAGTTGAAGCCGAAAGAAAGGCTTCCTCCGAGGTTTCAGAAGCAAAAACCGAGGTTCTGAGCGCAGAAAAAACTGCGGCGATAGAAAAAGAAAGAATTAATTCCTTGAAAATTACACATTCGGCGGCGGTAAGCTCCGCTTCTGCCGCAAAGGAAAAGCGAGAGGCTTTGCTTTTTAAGAACACAACTCTTTTTGCTGATATTGAGATTAACCAAAAGAAAATCGAGGGCTTGAACGATTCTATCGAGCAAAAACGGTTAAGGATGAACGAGATAGAGCAGAGAAAGGCGGCAAGAGCCGATGAAATTAATTCAAAGCAGGCATCGGTAAAGAACGAAAGAGAACGCTTTGCATCGCTGCAGACCGAAATTTCAAAGCTTGAAACACGCAAAAACAAGTGCGAAATGGAAACGGATGCAATAATAAATAAGCTTTGGGATGATTACGGGCTTACTTATGTTACGGCGGCGGAATTTAAGTGCGAGATTGAAAGTCTATCGACTGCAAAAAATGAGATTTCCGGGCTTAAACGGCAGATTTCCGCACTGGGTTCAATCAATGTTGACGCCATAGAGGAGTACAAGACCGTAAAAGAACGCTATGAGTTTCTGTCAGGTCAGAGAAATGACCTTATCGAGGCAAAGACATCTCTTGAAAAAACCATTGCCGATATGCAGGAGCTTATGAAAAAAGTTTTTTCCGAGCAGTTTAAGATAATAAATGCCCATTTTTCCGAAACCTTCAAACAGCTTTTCGGAGGCGGAAGGGCAGAACTTAAGCTTTCCGACCCTTCTGATGTTCTGGAAAGCGGTATTGATATTGATGTTCAGCCACCGGGGAAAAGACTGCAAAATCTTATGCTTCTTTCCGGAGGAGAAAAAGCGCTTTGCGCAATAGCAATTATTTTTGCAATACTTAAAACGCGTCCCGCGCCGTTTTGTATATTTGATGAAATAGAAGCGGCACTTGATGATGTTAATGTGTATCGTTTTGCGGAGTATCTTAAGATTATGAACGAAAAATCGCAGTTTATGGTTGTAACTCACAGACGAGGCACTATGGAGGCGGCGGACAAGCTTTACGGTGTGACAATGCCGAAAAAGGGCATTTCGGAGATGCTGGAGCTTAATGTTTCCGAGCTCGATAAAAAAATCAAACTTAATTAAAGGGGTAAACTATGGGCTTTTTTGATAAATTGAAAAACGGACTTTCCAAAACCAGAGAGAATTTTTCTCAAAAGGTGAACGAGGTATTCAAGGTTTTCAGAACCGTTGACGAGGAGCTTTTTGAGGAGCTTGAAGAAGCGCTTATCACTGCCGATGTGGGTGTGAATACATCCATGGAGATAATCGAAAGATTAAGAGATACCGTTAAAACAAAGAATATTCAGGAGGCGGACGAGGTTAAAGGAGAGCTTAAGTCGATAATTTACGATATGTTAAGCTCGGAAAATCCGGAGCTTAATCTGTCTTCAAAACCGTCTGTCATTTTGGTAATCGGCGTAAACGGTGTTGGTAAGACTACATCAATAGGTAAGATTGCATCTCTTTTAAAGCGTGACGGAAAAAGCGTCCTGCTTGCCGCTGCCGATACATTCAGAGCCGCGGCGATTGAGCAGCTTGAGGTATGGGCGGACAGAGCCGGGGTTGATATTATCAAGCACAGCGAAGGCTCCGACCCGGCTGCGGTTATTTTCGATGCCGTAAATGCCGCAAAAACAAGAAATGTCGATGTGTTGATTTGCGATACCGCAGGCAGACTTCACAACAAGGTTAACCTCATGAATGAGCTTAACAAGATTTTCCGAGTGATAGAGAGAGAGCTGCCCGGTGCCTCAAAGGAGGTTCTTCTGGTACTTGACGCCACAACGGGACAGAATGCACTTTCTCAGGCAAAAATGTTTGGTGAAACTGCGGCGATAACAGGAGTTGTTCTCACAAAGCTTGACGGAACCGCAAAGGGCGGAGCGGTTATTGCAATCAATAATGAGCAAAGCATACCCGTAAAGCTCATAGGTGTCGGAGAGGGTATTGACGATTTGCAGTATTTTAACCCGAAAGAGTTTGCGGATGCATTGTTTGCAGACGGTGATGAAAAAAATGAAAACATTGAAGAATAAATTATCGGGATTTTTGGACAATCATAAGCTTATTAGGCAAATGCTGAGGTTCAGCATTATAGGAATCAGCGCATTCTTTATAGATACGGCTCTTTTCTGGTTGTTCATAAAATGCGGAATAAATCAAAATGTTGCTCTGGCGTTGGCTTTTATAATAACCCTCATATACAACTACATTTTCAGCATTGAGTGGGTATTTGATTCCAAAAAGAAGAACAGCAGCTCCACGTTATTTGTGTTTTCTGTTTTAAGTGCAATAGGGCTTTTGCTTACGGAATTGATTTACAGCCTCATTATCCACGGTGTAATAGATTATTGTCTCCAAATTGCACCGACCGATGTGTGGAAGCTGTTTGCAAAGGTGGTATCGTCATTTATCGTAATGGTTTACAATTTTATAACAAGAAAGTTTTTCCTGGAAAAAACATTGAAAAAATCGTCGGACAATTAATGTCCGGCGATTATTTCACTCCAATTTTCGGGCAGATTTCTTTTACGGGACAGGTTTCGCATTTCGGGCTTCTTGCATTGCAGTATGCCCTTCCGTGAAACACAAGCGTGTGGCAAAATCTTGTCTGATAATCCTCGGGAACTATTTTTTTGAGGTCAAGCTCGATTTTGTACGGGTCACTGTTTTTTGTGAGACCAAAACGGTTCGACAGCCTTATGCAATGGGTATCCACCACAACCGAAGGCTTTTCGTATATATCACCGAGAATTATGTTTGCGGTTTTTCTGCCTGTACCCGGAAGGCGTGTCAGCTCCTCCATGGTATCGGGAACTTCACCTCCGAAATCGGAAAGAAGCATTTTGCAGCAACCGATTATGTTCTTAGCCTTGTTTCTGTAAAACCCGGTTGAGCGGATGTCATTTTCAAGCTCGGATAAATCCGCATTGGCAAAGTCCTCTACGGATGTATATTTCTTAAATAAATCTTTGGTTACAATATTCACCCTCGCGTCCGTGCATTGTGCGGCAAGCTGTGTTGCAATAAGAAGCTCATAGGGCTTTTTGAAATCAAGAGAGCAGCAAGCGGTAGGGTATTCCTTATCAAAAATCTCTTTGAGTTTTAATACAAAGTCTTTTTTTCTCATATCAGTATTCCTCCAAAAAGCTGTGACTGCCATTTTCGTCTTTATATGAAATTACGGTTTCGATATTGACATTTTCAACACTTTTGAATATATTTCCTTCCACAAACGGATTGGTTTCTTTAAGCTTTTTAATCAGATTTTTGGTTTCAAGCCTTTTCGAGCCGGTTCTGCTTGAAGTCAGACACGCCTCCGATGTGCAGGTATCGGTGAATTTGCAGGCGCATTGTATAAATCCGAGAGCGTTATAATCACGCCACGCCTTGATGTCGTCCTCTCTTATGAGGTACATGGGACGGATAAGCTCCATTCCTTCAAAATTGGTGCTTTTGAGCTTGGGCATCATTGTCTGAATTTGTCCGCTGTAAAGCATACCCATAAGGATTGTTTCTATCACATCATCATAGTGATGCCCGAGTGCAATTTTGTTGCATCCCAGCTCCTTGGCTTTGGCATAAAGATAGCCCCTTCTCATCCTTGCGCAGATATAGCAGGGCGACTTTTCAATGTTGTAAACAGCGTCAAAAATATTGCTTTCAAATATGGTTATGGGTATTCCCATGAGCTTTGCGTTGTGCTCGATTATATCACGGTTTTCGGGGCTGTAACCGGGATCCATAACCAAAAAAACAAGCTCAAACGGAAATTTCCCGTGCCTTTTAAGCTCCTGAAAAAGCTTTGCCATGAGCATCGAATCTTTTCCTCCCGATATACACACCGCAACCCGGTCGCCGGGGGATAAAAGCTCATATCTTTTTATTGCCGCTGCGAATTTTGAAAACAGCTGCTTTTTGAATTTTTTCTGTATGCTTTTTTCGATTTTATCACGGGCAAAGGCTTCATCCTCGGCTTCAATCCTTGCCCTCAGCCACCCTACATAGCCCTCCTTGAGACTTACCGCGTCATAACCCTGTTCGCATAAATCCTCTGCCAAATCGCGTGTAAGCACCCCTGATTTACAGCAAAGGATGATTTTTTTATCTTTGTCAAGCTCGCTCCTTGGAATTTCATCAAGGGGAATATTTATTGAATTTTCGATAGAGCCGTATTCAAAAGACTCTCTGCTTCTGACATCTATAATAATTGCTTCGGATTTGTCCAAAGCTTCAAGCTCTTTTAGCGTGATTTCTGCCATGTAAGTCACCTTCCTTCATACATTATAGCACGAAATCGGCATTTTTGGCAAGCGTTTTCCTCAAAAAACAAAAAACACCGCTCAAACCCTTGACAGATACACGCAAAATTTGGTATAATTAATTATTAATAACTTATACGAGAGGAGCTGTATTTTTTATGCTTAATGACAAGATTTTGTACGAGGGACTTACATTTGACGATGTTCTGCTTATTCCGCAGAAATCGGATGTGCTTCCGAAGGATGTTGACATCAGCACAAGGCTGACAAAGAAGATAAAACTTAATATTCCGCTTATGAGTGCGGCTATGGATACCGTAACCGAGGCGAAGTTTGCAATAGCAATCGCAAGAGAGGGCGGAATAGGTATTATACATAAGAATATGAGCATTGAAGATCAGAAGAATGAGGTTGATAAGGTTAAGCGTTCAGAAAACGGCGTAATTGTTGATCCTTTCTTTCTTTCGCCGGACAATACTCTTGCGGAAGCCGATGCTCTTATGGGCAACTATAAGATTTCAGGTGTTCCGATTGTGGACGAAACCGGAACCTTGGTGGGTATTCTGACAAATCGTGACCTCAGGTTTGAGGTTGACTTCTCCAAAAAAATCGGCAAGGTTATGACAAAAGAAAACCTGATTACAGCTCCTGTCGGAACAACTCTCGAACAGGCTCAGGAAATTCTCAGAAATCATAAGGTCGAAAAGCTTCCCATTGTGGACGAAAACGGAAAGCTTAAGGGGCTTATAACTATAAAGGATATTGAAAAATCGAGCAGATACCCCAATTCTGCAAGAGATGCAAGGGGCAGACTTCTTGTCGGCGCCGCAATAGGGGATACTGCTGATGTTCTGGACAGAGTAAGTGCTTTGGTTGAAGCCGGAGTTGATGTTGTGTGTCTTGATTCCGCTCACGGTCATTCCTCAAGAATTTCTGCGGCTGTAAGAAAGGTGAAGTCGGCATTTCCGGAGCTTCAGGTCATTGCAGGAAATATCGCAACTGGTGAGGCTGCCCGTGACCTTATAGAAGCCGGAGCCGATGCGGTTAAGGTCGGTATGGGCCCCGGATCTATCTGCACCACCCGAGTTGTTGCAGGTATCGGAGTTCCGCAGATTACGGCTGTTTCCAATGTCTATGAGGTTGCAAAGGAATATGGTATTCCAGTTATTGCAGACGGTGGCATAAAGTATTCCGGTGATATTACAAAGGCTATCGCCGCAGGTGCGGATGTTGTTATGATGGGTAGTATTTTTGCGGGCTGCGAGGAAAGCCCCGGAGCAATCGAAATTTACCAGGGTAGAAATTACAAGGTTTACAGGGGTATGGGTTCTTTGGCGGCTATGGCAGTCGGCAGTAAGGACAGATACTTCCAGTCGGATTCCAAAAAGTTTGTTCCCGAAGGCGTTGAAGGTCGTGTGCCCTACAAGGGACATGCTTCCGAAACCATTTATCAGCTTCTCGGCGGCCTTCGTTCGGGTATGGGTTATTGCGGAACAGCTTCAATTCAGCTTCTTAAGGAAAACGGAAAGTTTGTCAGAATCACAAGCGCCGGTCTTCGTGAAAATCATCCTCATGATATTCAGATAACAAAGGAAGCGCCTAACTACTCACTTATGAACTAAAATCCACTCCTCGGAGGTTTTGTCGTGGCTGATTCTAAAAAGATATTGAAAACCGCAAGCTTTATGGTTGTTGCAACCTTGCTTGCAAAGGTTTTCGGACTTCTTCGTGAAATGTTTCTTGCCTCAACATTCGGCACAAACTATATTGCCGATTCGTTCGTTGCGGCAAGCAATGTTCCGCTCACGCTGTTCGATATGATTATCGGCGGAGTGATTTCATCAACATTTATACCGATTTTTAACGAGTATCTCGAAAAAGATAAGGACAAAGACGAGCCGAAAGCAAGAGCAATGCGCTTTGCAAATCTTTATGTAAACACAATTCTCCTAATCACATTTGTGATTACGGTATTGGGAGTTGTGTTTTCAAAGCAGCTTATATCCGTTTTGGCACCCGGGCTTGAGGGGGAGGCAAATGCGCTTGCGGTATCGCTTTCAATGATTTTATTCCCGATGCTTATTTTTACGGGACTTGCATACTCCTTTGTTGGAATTTTGCAGTCCTTCGGGGAATATAACATCCCTTCTGTAATAAGTCTTGTATCAAACGGTGCAATTATTGCTTATTTTATTGTTTTTTCGGACAAATTCGGCGTTTACGGTCTTGCGGTTGCAATGCTTATCGGTTGGGGGCTTCAGGCTCTTGTGCAGGTTCCGTGGCTTAAAAAATTCGGCTTTAGCTATCGCCCCATGCTCTCTTTTCGTGATGATGGGATAAGATCTGCCGCCCGTCTTGCACTTCCGATGCTCGTCAGCACCTGGGTTCAGCCTCTTTGTACGCTGATTAATACGGTTTTGGCATCCTATGCCTCGGTTTCCGCTCTTAATTATGCAAACAAGCTTTACCTTATCGTGACAGGTGTTTTTTCGTTTGTTGTAACGAATCTTATTTTCCCCATGATGTCAAGAGCGTCCGTTGCGGGAAAAAAGGATGAGGTTAAGGAAATGACGGTTACGTCCCTTAAATCCATTGCCGCAATAATTCTGCCGATTATGGTAATTTTCTTTTTGATGTCGGGGAACATCACAAGCATTATTTATGAGCGAGGAGAATTTAACGGCAAATCGGTAATGCTTACTGCCGGTGCGCTCAAATACTATTCTCTCGGAATGCTTACTTATGCATTTTGTGAGATTATGAACAAGTCGTTTTTTGCAATGCACAACTCAAAAACCCCGATGATTACTTCGGTTTCGAGCATCGTTGTCAACATTGTGCTTTGTGTGCTGTTTTTCAGCGGATTTGACATGGGGCTTAAGGGGCTTGCTCTTGCCGCCGCTCTTTCATCGGTTGTAAATGCGGCGCTTTTGTACTTTTTCCTTTGCCGTCATTATAAAAAGAACGGCTTCGGCGGAAAGGGCGTCCTTTCAAAGAGCAATATATTAGATATAGTAAAAATCATTGCGAGTGCCGCAGTCATGGCGGCAGTTACATATTTTGTTATGAGGCTTTTGCCCGATATGAATAAATATGCGGCATTTTTGATTCCTGCGGTATGCGGCGCCGTTGCATATGTAATCAGCTGTGTGGTTTTGCGTGTTGATGAGCTTTCGATACTGATCGGTATATTTAAAAAGAAGGGTGATAATGTTGAAAGATAGCTTTTTTGTGTCTTTGATATGCACTTTCGGCGCATATATTTTGCGTCTTTATAAAAACAGCTTCTTAAGTGTTATCGTTGAGAAAATATATGGTTTTTTCAGCCGCAAATGGAATGACAGCAGAATTGTCGGTGCTTTTTTCTCCAAAGCCGAATCTAAATCATTTGCCGAAGAATGTGCATTGAAAATTAAGAATTTATATCTTTCGGTGGGCGGTTTTCTAAGAAATGCTTATTCCGGCTCTGTGATACTTAAAAGCATTTTTGGGTTCATGTACGGGATTATTGCACTCAATTCAAGGGCTGTCGGAATACTGCTTTGCGGAATTTCGATAGGCAGCTGCGTTTCAATTATCGCATTTGGCGGCAGTGTTAAGCTTTATTCAATACTGATTTTGGCTTTCGGCGTAATTTTAAGTGTTTATAATGTGAACATTTCATCCTTTGCCGAAAATTCAAAAATCATTCGTGCATTTGATTCCCTTTTCGGCTTTGGATTTTCATATAAGCTTGGGGTTAAGGAATTTTTCGGAGGAGCATATGTTGTTTCGCTTTTGGTAGGCGGTATATCGGGCGTTCTTCTTTATAAGTCCGTTATTTTGGCACTCATTCTCATTGCAGGCATTTTCGGAGCCTGCCTTTTGCTGAAATACCCCTGTATTGGAGCTTTCGCGGCTGTATTTGCGGCTCCGTTTGTTCCCACAATGCTTCTTGTGGCAATCGTGCTGTTCAGCTTTGTATGCTTTGTTGTCAACAGCGTTTATTACGGAAGGCTGCCGAAGAAATTAAGCACGCTGAGCATTATAATTTGTCTGTTTATCGTTGTCAACGCAATAAGTGCGGTAACCTCGTTCAAAATGGTAAACAGCTTGCAGGTATTTGCGGTTACTGCGTCAATGATGCTTGTTTACTTCGTCATTTCGGGTACCGTAAGGGACAAGAAGATGCTTTATGCAATCCTTCGTGTATTTATGGTTTCGGGTGCGATTGTTGCGGTTTACGGAATTTTGCAATACCTGCTCGGTTGGGGGCTTGATGTCAAAAACGCATGGATTGACGAGGAAATGTTTGAAGATGCGACGGTGCGTGTTTATTCAACGCTTGAAAATCCGAATGTTCTCGGTGAGTATCTTTTGCTTACGCTTTTCCCGTGCATGATTTTCATGTTCAAATCGGACAGGTGGTATTCAAAGGCTCTTTACGGCGTGTTTTTTGCGGCTATGCTTGTTTGTCTTGTTCTGACTCAATCGAGAGGCTGCTGGATTGGCTTTATAATCGGAGTTGCAATTTTCATAACCTTTACCCACGGAAAACTTTGGGGCTTTTTGCCTCTTGCGCTGCTGTTTGCTCCGCTTGTTCTGCCGCAGTCTATCATTGCGAGGTTCGGAAGTATAGGCGACCTAAACGACACATCGTCATCCTACAGAATGTTTATCTGGCTGGGTACAATAAAAATGCTTAAAAGCTTTTGGCTTAGCGGCGTAGGGCAGGGAAGCCAGGCTTTCAATGCGGTGTATGCATACTATTCGTACAGCGCTATAAATGCGCCTCATGCTCACAATTTGTACCTGCAAATTTTTGCGGAGTCCGGCATTGCGGCAATTACGGCTTTTTTAGCAATATGCGTAAGCTGGTTCAGGCGTGTTGCGACAGTTTTCAGAAAGCATAAGCTAAGCAACCGTATGCTCAGCCTGACAGCCATTGCCATTGGCTCTGCAATGGCGGCATATCTCGTTGAAGGTCTTTTTGATTATGTTTTCTATAACTACAGAGTAATGTGCTTGTTCTGGGCGGTTTTGGGAATTGGCGCTGCTCTGCATAATTCGGAGGAGGTGTCTTCGTGATTAAGGTATTACAGGTTTCGAGCGATACGAATATCGGAGGAGCCGGAAAATGTATTCTTACTTTTCTCGAAAATTATGACAGAAGCCGTTTTGATATGGCTGTGGTTTTGCCTAAGAACAGTCTTTTAAAGCCACACATTGAGGCTCTCGGAGTAAGAATAATCGAGGCGGACGGTATTGCGGACAAATCCTTGGGATTTGAGGGTATAAAAAGCCTCAAAAAAATATTCAAGCAAGAAAAACCCGATGTTATTCACACTCATGCCAGTATGTCTGCAAGGATTGCTGCAAGGCTTTGCAAAGGAATTAAAATCGTTTACACGAGGCACTGCGTGTATGAGCCTTCTCCCCGAATATCAAAGGGGATAGGCAAGAAAATAAACGGCTTTGTCAACAACTACTTTACGGACGAAATAATTGCCGTTGCGGAGGCTGCCAAGAAAAATCTGACCGACAGCGGCGTGGACGAACGGAAAATCAAGGTTATACTTAACGGAATAAAGCCTATTGAGCCTTTGACCGATGATGAAAAGTCTGCTATAAAGAAAAAATACGGGATAGGCGAAAATCAAAAAGTTGTATCAATTCTTGCAAGGCTTGAGCCGGTTAAGGGACACGAATTTTTGCTCCAAGCGGCAAAGACGGTGAAGGAAAAGGGCTTTGATGTTAAGTTTATCATTGCCGGAACGGGCTCTGTGGAGAACGAGCTTAAACAGCTTTCCGACGAAATGGGGCTTTCGGATACGGTTTTGTTCACCGGATTTGTAAGCGATGTAAGAGAAATCGTGAACATTACGGACATTTCAGCAAACGCATCCTACGGCACAGAGGCTACAAGCATTGCCCTTTTGGAAGGAATGTGTCTCGGTAAGCCTGCGGTTGTAAGTGATTTCGGCGGAAATCCGGGGGTTATCGAAAACGGAGTTAACGGATTTTTGTTTGAAGCGAAAAATTCTTCGGAAATGGCTGAAAGATTTTGCGATATTTTAGGAAATGATGAGCTTTATAAATCCCTTTGCGAGGGCTCTGTAAGGAGATTTAATGAAAAATTCACTGCGGATATTTACACCGAAAACATAGAGAATGTATATTCCGCATTGTGCGAGAAGGAGTAAGGATATGGCTAAAAAGAGATTTAATTTTATAGATATTCTTATTGTTGCGGTTGTAGTTTTGGCAATCGTTGCGGTATGCGTAATGTATAATTCCAAAACTTCAAAGAAAAACCACGGTTCATCCGGCGATTTGGTATTTTCCGTGGAGGTGACGGAGGTTGATAGTAATTACATGGATTCGGTTTCAAAGGGCGACCGTGTAATTTTCGGAACCTCAAGCTCCGATGAAGCAGAGGTTATTGATTTTGAGTTCAAACCGGCAAGGAAGCTTGAAAAGAACACCGTTGACGGAACCTTTGTTTTAAGCGAAACCGAAAACTTATGCGACGCGATTATTACGCTTAAGGGCAAAGCAACCCGTACCGATGACGATATAAAAATCGGTTCAACGGCAATCAAAACGGGCGATGAGTTTGAAGGCAAAGCCAAGGGCGCAAGCGACGATTCAAAGGCATATCTTATAAACGGATTTGTTCTCGATATGTCGATAGAGTAGGGGGTGCGGGGCGATGAAAAACAGAAAATTCAATCTTCTTGATATATTTATTATTCTGGTTATCTTGGTATGTGTTGTCGGAGCCGGCTTCAGGTTTTTGGGCAGCTCTTCAAAGCTTCGCTCAAAGAACAGCTCTTTTGATTATGTCATCAAAGTGGGAAGCTTAAGGCAGTGCTCGGTTGATGCCATAAAAAAAGCCGCTGAGGAAAATGCGCAGATTACCGATGATGTTCGTAAAAACGCTGTGGGCAATGTTTATGCTTATGAGGTGGTGCCTGCTCGGGATTATGTTACAAAGGATAACGGCGAGAGGGTGCTTTCGGATGTGCCCGAGAGGTTTGATGTTTATATTTATGTCAGGGCTGTCGGGGAGGTTACCGACCAAAGCTATATTACAAAAAGCGGCAACGAAATTCTTATTGACCGCGAAACCTACTACACCACCTGCTGGAACGGCTTTTACGGTGAGGTTTGGGATGTCGGCTTAGATTTGTCGGCAGAAAAGTATAACTAAAAAGAGGAAAATCCCTTCGCTTTGCAGAATATTAGGCAAACGGAGGGATTTTTATGAATGATAAAGCAAGTATAACTGCGCTTATGTCGGCGTTCGGAAGGGCATATCATGCGGAAAATGAAGTTGTTCCGATTTTTACCGATAATATTGCAATGCGTTTTATGACGGACGAGGAGTTCGAGGCTGTAAAGGGATATATATTGGGCGGTGCGGATTTTTTTGAGCCGGGCGTAAAGGACAGATTTCCCTCTGAACGCGAGCTGCTTTTATATCTTGTGAATAATTACATTGCACCAACTCCCCTATGCAGAAGCGCATATTGTGAGGAGGCACTTAAGACTGCCTTCAAAACAGGAACACAGCAATATGTAATTTTGGGTGCGGGATTGGATTCGTTTGCTTTCAGAGAGCCGGAAATATTGCGTGATTATGCGGTATTTGAGGTTGACCATCCGAAAACTCAAGAGGATAAGCTAAAAAGAATAAAGCAAAGCGGATTGGAAATACCTTCAAATCTTCATTTTGCCTCTGTTGATTTTACGAAGGACAGTCTTATGGAAAAGCTCATTTTGGAAGGCTTCGACAAGAATAAAAAAACATTCTTTTCCTGGCTTGGCGTCAGCTACTATCTCGACCGTGACGATATTGAGAAAATGCTATACTCGCTGTCCCGTTTTGCATCCAACGGCAGTACGCTTCTGTTTGATTATGCAGATGAAACGCTTTTTCTTTCGGACATTAAAAGAGTGAGGAATATGATAGAAATGGCGGCGGCGGGCGGAGAAAAAATGAAATCAAGCTTTGATTTGCTATCTCTTGATATGATGCTTTCAGACTACGGCTTTATGGTTTATGAAATCCTGAAGCCGAGGGATATTCAAAAAAGATTTATAAAGCCGTCTTCTGCCGACATGAAGGCATTTGAACATATAAACTATGTGCAGGCGGTTTTTAAGAAAAGATAATAATTTATACAGAAGGTGAGCTTATGCCTTTGCAGATTATCAGGCAGGACATAACCAAAATGAAGGTTGACGCAATTGTAAATACAACCAATGAGAAAATGATCGGCTACAGCGGCGTGGATTTAGCGGTGCACGAGGGAGCGGGCGCCGAGCTTGACAGGGAGTGCGCCAAAATCGCGCCGTTAGGGCTCGGAACGGCAAAAATAACAAAGGGTTATAACCTTGATGCTAAATATATTATTCATACATCGGGTCCTGTGTGGCAAGGTGGACTTGACGGTGAAAGCATTATACTAAAATCCTGTTATCTTGAATCGTTAAAGCTTGCGCTTAGTTATAACTGTAAAACTGTCGCATTCCCGCTTATTTCTTCCGGGGTTTACGGATACCCGAAGGATCGTGTGCTGAAATTTGCCGTTTCGGTAATAACCGAATTTCTGTTTGAACATGAAATGACGGTGTATATCTGCGTTTTTGACCGTACATCTTATGAGTTCAGCAAGACTTTATTTTCGGAAATTAAAGAGTATATTGATGACAAGTACGCAATAAAAGCCGAAGAAGCGTGCTTAAAAAGCACGATTTTGTCTAATTGCGATACCGATCTGGCATCTAATAACTATTCCGACGGAAAAAGCAAATCATTCTACAAATACATGAAAGATATGGACAAAACCTTTGCAAGAAAGCTTTTTGATTTAATTGACGATCGTGGAATGAGCGATGTTGAGTGCTACAAAAAGGCAAATGTGGACAAAAAGACCTTTTCAAAAATCAAGTGTAATCCCGATACATACAGACCGTCAAAGCAAACTGCGGTCGCCTTTGCAATAGCTCTGCATCTGAATTTTGACGAAACCCAAGGCTTGCTTGCCTCAGCCGGGCTCACTTTGTCCCGAAGCTTTACTTTTGATAAGATAATCATGTACTTCATTCAAAATGGAATCTATGATGTTTTTGAAATAAACGAGGCACTTTTTGAGTTTGACCAGGTTTTGCTCGGTTGTTAAAAAGGTCACCCGTCAAGCGACCAAAAGTAAATCCGAATGATTTATAATAAGATCATAAGGTGATGAACGCCTTAGGATCTTATTTTTTTGGAGGTAACGAAATGAAAACCATTGAATTGGGCAGAGAAAATCTCAATAAGGAATTTTTTGAAAACATCTTATTCTTCATGATTGCCGAAGGCGGTGCTATGGGCGGGCCCGGTGCTGTTAATTTTGTGAAGACAGACGGCAATCTGTATCACTTGAACTATGTATTTGGTGATTTCAAATATGAAGAAATTCTTGCGGTGTTCCCCACATTGGGCGAATGTGAATTTGGTATGTTCGGAATGAATAGCAAGGTCCCTAAAGGCTGGAACTATGTAGATCTCGGAATGGGAAATAGCCTGATTGTTAAGTCTGAGGTATATCCTTCATTTAAAAAGCTTATCGGCAAGTGCAAATCCGCAGGTGAAATCTATCAAAGCTGGATCGACTATGCAGAAAAAATTATAAACTCAAAAGGAGATATAGAAATGAAAAACAATGTAACCGAACTCGTGTTTATTTTGGATCGCAGCGGCTCTATGGCAGGCCTTGAAGGCGACACCGTGGGAGGCTTTAATGCAATGATTGAAAAGCAGAAAATGCAAGACGGAGAATGTTATGTTTCAACAGTATTATTCAGCGGTGAGTCTTTTGTCCTGCATGACAGAGCAAGACTTTCTGACATTAAGCCAATGAGGGCGGATGACTATATTGTCGGCGGATGCACGGCACTTATTGATGCTATAGGCGGAGCGATTCATCACATCGGAAATGTCCATAAGTATGCCCGCAAAGAGGATGTGCCCGAGCACACGGTATTTGTGATAACAACTGACGGTTTGGAAAACGCAAGTCATAACTACAGCGCTCATGATGTCAAACGAATGATTGAAAGGCAAAAGGAACGGTACGGATGGGAGTTTTTGTTTATCGGTGCAAACATAGATGCCGTTGAAACTGCGGCTCGCATTGGTATAGACGATGACAGAGCCGTAAACTACAACGCCGACAAGAAGGGAACTAAAATTTTGTATGAATCTGTGTCGGATGCGGTAGGATGTATTCGGGAAAACAAGTCCATAGGCAAGGAATGGAGCGAAAAGATTAATGATGATTTTGAAAAAAGAGGTGCAAAAAAATGATAGGTGCGATTTTAGGCGATATAGTAGGTTCAAGATTTGAGTTTAACAATATCAAGACGAAGAATTTCGAATTGTTTGACAAGAATTGTTATTTTACCGATGATTCCGTTATGACGATTGCGGTTGCAAAAGCTCTCATGGAATATGAGCATATTGATAAAAATAATGTGGAGGACTTCAAGAAAACCTTGATTCATGTTATGCATGAAGTAGGGAGGAAGTACCCCGATTGCGGATACGGAGGTAATTTTTGCAGATGGATTATGAATAATCACACCGAACCGTACAACAGCTTCGGAAACGGCTCCGCAATGCGTGTATCGTCTGTGGGGTGGCACGCAAAAACGCTTGAGGATGCAGAGTTTATTGCAAGGGCAACAGCCGAGATTACTCACAATCACCCGGAGGGCATAAAGGGTGCCGTTGCAACGGCGGGTGCGGTTTATCTTGCAATAACAGGTGCTTCGATGGATGCAATCAAAGAATACATTTCAAGATATTATAAAATTGATTTTACACTTGACGATATTCGTCCCGTGTATGATTATGATGTGACCTGTCAGGGCACGGTTCCGCAGGCTATGCAGGCGTTTTTCGAGTCAAAAAGCTTTGAGGATGCAATACGAAATGCAATTTCATTGGGAGGTGACAGTGACACCATGGCGGCAATTACCGGCGCTGTTGCCGAAAGCTACTACGGTATCCCTGAAGATTTGAAGGAAACCGCTCTTTCCTATCTTGATGAAAGGCTTTTGATTATCACCGAGGATTTTGAAACACGGTTTTTGAACAATAATGCTTAGACAAACATAAAAAGCAGACTGCAAATTGCAGCCTGCTCTTTTGTTTGATATTATAATCCGTACAAACGATTATCAGTCAGCTACGGAAGCAACAACGCCGGAACCTACTGTACGTCCGCCTTCACGGATAGCGAATCTCAAACCTTCTTCAATAGCGATAGGTGTGATGAGCTCAACAGAGATAGAAACGTTATCTCCGGGCATGCACATTTCAACGCCGTCAGGAAGAGAAATTACGCCTGTAACGTCAGTTGTTCTGAAATAGAACTGAGGTCTGTAGTTGTTGAAGAAAGGTGTATGACGGCCACCTTCATCCTTAGTAAGAACGTAGATTTCGCCCTTAAACTTTGTGTGAGGATGAATGGAACCGGGCTTAGCAAGAACCTGACCTCTTTCGATTTCGTCTCTTGCAACACCACGGAGAAGAGCACCGATGTTATCGCCGGCTTCAGCATAGTCCATTGTCTTTCTGAACATTTCGATACCGGTAACAACAACCTTACGCTTTTCATCTGTAAGACCAACGATTTCAACTTCATCGTTGAGGTTGAGCTGACCTCTTTCAACTCTACCTGTAGCAACAGTACCACGACCGGAGATCGAGAATACGTCTTCGACAGGCATAAGGAAAGGAAGATCAGTCTTTCTTTCAGGTGTAGGAATGTATTCATCTACAGCTTCCATAAGCTTGAGGATAGGCTGATACTCGGGAGCATCCTGAGTTGTAGCGGTAGATTCAAGTGCTGCAAGTGCAGAACCTGTGATGATCGGGATTTCATCACCCGGGAATTCGTATTCGTTGAGAAGGTCTCTGATTTCCATTTCAACGAGCTCGAGAAGTTCGGGATCGTCAACCTGGTCAGCCTTGTTCATGAATACTACGATGTAAGGTACGCCAACCTGTCTGGAAAGAAGAATGTGTTCACGAGTCTGAGGCATAGGACCGTCAGCAGCGGAAACAACGAGGATAGCGCCGTCCATCTGAGCAGCACCGGTGATCATGTTCTTAACATAATCGGCATGTCCGGGGCAGTCAACGTGAGCGTAGTGACGTTTTTCTGTTTCATACTCAACATGAGCTGTAGAGATTGTGATACCTCTTTCTCTTTCTTCGGGAGCACCGTCGATCTGATCATAAGCTTTAAAGTCAGCCTTACCAGAGAATGAGAGTACCTTTGTGATTGCAGCAGTCAAAGTTGTCTTACCATGGTCAACGTGACCGATTGTACCAATGTTAACATGGGGTTTGGTTCTTTCGAATTTTTCCTTAGCCATTAGGAAATCCTCCTTAATTCTTAAAAATTTTATAATTATATTCTACCATAAATCAGCAGAAAAATCAATACCTAAAATCAGTCTTCTGATTTTGAACGTTTTTTAATGATCTCCTCAGCGATACTTCTCGGAACTTCCTCGTAGTGTGAGGGGAACATTGTGTAGTTGCCTCGTCCCTGAGTTCTGGAACGAAGGTCGGTTGCGTAACCGAACATTTCGGACAGCGGAACCATTGCGGAAATAGCCTGTGTTCCGTTGCGTGCTTCCATACCCTGAATCTGACCGCGTCTTGAGTTAATATCACCCATAACATCGCCCATGTATTCTTCGGGAACGGTAATATCAACCTTCATGATAGGTTCAAGAAGAACCGGATCTGCCTTCTTGCAGCCTTCCTTGAATGCCATTGAAGCGGCAATCTTGAACGCCATTTCGGAAGAATCGACTTCATGATATGAACCGTCATACAAAGTTGCCTTAATATCAACTACATTATAGCCTGCGAGAACACCGCTTTCCATTGCGCCCTGAATACCGGCATCAACTGCGGGGATGTATTCCTTGGGAATAGCACCGCCGACGATGTTGTTGACGAACTCGTAGCCTTTTCCGGCTTCCTGAGGTTCAAGTTCCAGAAGAACATGACCGTACTGACCTTTACCACCGGACTGTCTTGCATACTTATGTTCAATCTTAACAGGCTTTCTGATTGTTTCTTTGTAAGAAACCTGAGGCTTACCAACATTTGCCTCTACCTTATACTCACGAAGGAGACGGTCAACGATGATTTCCAGATGCAGCTCGCCCATACCTGCAATAATTGTCTGACCTGTTTCTTCATCTGTATAAGTTTTAAATGTCGGGTCTTCTTCTGCGAGCTTAGAAAGCGCAATACCCATTTTTTCCTGACCTGCCTTGGTTTTAGGCTCAATGGCAACACGGATAACCGGGTCAGGGAATTCCATTGATTCAAGGATGATAGGATGACCTTCATCACAGAGTGTATCACCGGTTGTGGTGGACTTAAGACCAACCGCAGCGGCAATATCGCCGGAATAAACCGTGTCTATATCCTTACGCTCGTTGGAGTGCATCTGAACCAGACGGCCAACACGCTCTTTAACATCCTTTGTTGAGTTAAGAACTCCGGAACCCTTATTGAGTGTACCGGAATAAACTCTGAAGAAGCAAAGCTTACCAACAAACGGGTCAACCATGATTTTGAATGCGAGAGCGGAGAACGGTTCTTCATCGGAAGAATGTCTAACATCCTCTTCTTCTGTATCGGGGTTGACGCCCTTGATTGCAGGTACATCAAGCGGAGAAGGCATATAATCAACAATAGCGTCAAGAAGCATCTGAACACCCTTGTTACGATATGCTGTACCGCAAAGTACCGGAATCATTTTTACTTCGCAGGTAGCCTTTCTGATTACCTTTTTGATTTCGTCGATTGAAATTTCTTCACCCGAGAAATACTTTTCCATAAGCTCTTCATCAAGCTCTGCAACCGATTCCAAAAGCTTATCGTGATATTCCTGAGCCTTATCCATCATATCAGCGGGGATATCCTCATCTCTGATATCCTTACCCATGTCGTCGTAGTAAACCTCGGCTCTCATGGTGATAAGGTCAATAATACCTTTGAATGTGTCCTCAGCTCCTATAGGAAGCTGAAGCGGAACTGCGTTACATTTAAGACGATCCTTCATCATGTCCAAAACATTATAGAAGTCTGCGCCCATGAT